>Ga0194037_1000230_pt1 | contig 43869 bp, 61 predicted proteins | sample JunL306m_MetaG_FD_148653 | JGI IMG/M metagenome (GOLD analysis project Ga0194037, IMG submission 148653) | Anoxic zone freshwater microbial communities from boreal shield lake in IISD Experimental Lakes Area, Ontario, Canada - Jun2016-L304-6m | ecosystem: Environmental > Aquatic > Freshwater >... | reverse complement strand
CTCACAGAGAAAAAAATGAGTGGATTCTAGAGCAAAAATATTCTATTGGATCTAAGAAAAATTATAACAAAAATATATAAATAGATATTAAAGTCTTCGAGTCCAGATCATGCGAAGTAATAAATAAAAAATCTGGCGTCTAATATAACCGATCCATACGAAAAAGGGATGCTGGCGGCGGAACCAGCAACTACTTTGCCTTCGGGAAAGTATCTTTAACATCAACTCGCTTTTATAAAAGGAGAACAATTATGACTTACGCTTACGGTAAAAACCTATTGCCTTCAACAGTTGGATTTGATCGTTTATTTTCTACATTAGAAGAATTGGATTCTATTTTGGGAAATACAAAAACCCCAACATATCCCCCATACAATATCGTTAAATGTGACGAATATAATTATGAGATTCAAATTGCTGTTGCTGGATTCTCAAGGGACGATATTTCAATTGAGTCAAATCACAATAAACTGATTGTTTCTGGAATCTCAAAGAAACCGGAAATTGAAATTTCTTATTTACATCATGGACTTGCTGCTAGAGATTTCAAACATGTTTATACTCTTACTGACACTTCTATTGTAAGAAGTGCCGATATTATTGATGGTGTTTTGAAGATTGGTATTGAGAATGTAATTCCAGAGGAAAAGAAACCCCGATTAATTCCAATTGGAAATTCCCAAACAAATCTTCTAATTGAAGATAAGTAATATGAGGGGGGTAATTCACCCCCTTGACTTATATTTCAATATATATTATAATATATTTTTACTAAAAAATCGGAGAATAAAAATGACTAAGAAGAAGGGTCTTACCTCACCACTAGTAAAGGTAAAGAGTAAAATCAATTCTGATCTATATTACACATCAAAAGATTTTCCGGAAAAGGTTATTGAAGGAAAAACATTCATGGCAGTAAAGAAGGCTCCAACCGATAGAACATTACGCTATATGTTGAAGGAAAATATGTCATTTGTATCGAACGAATAGGTTTGTTCGTTTGATATGAAACAAAGAATGATTGATTATTATATGGATGTTGCTGAAAGAACTGCACAATTATCATATGCTCAAAAATTGAAAGTTGGCGCGGTTCTGGTTAAGAATGATAATATAATCAGTTTTTCTTGGAATGGCACTCCTCGTGGATGGGATAATGTTTGTGAAAATAAAATTTTTGTAACGGAAGAGGATTCTTCTAATTTAGAATTTTATCAACTATATGAAAAGTATCCATATAAACAAAACTCCAACAAAATCGCCGATGAGTGGGAGCGATATTATCTAAAAACAAAATCTTGTGTCACTCATGCGGAAGAAGCAATGTTGATGAAGATATCTTCTTCTCATGAGTCTTCCGAGGGTGCTAGTTTATTTTGTACTCATAGTTGTTGTATGAATTGTGCTAAATTGATATATGGGGCAAAGATAAAAGAATTCTATTATAAGAAAGAATATAGGAGTTCTGATGGTATTGAATTTTTAAAGAAATGTAAAATTAATGTAATAAAATTAGGATAAACAATGGAAGAAGACTTAAATAAAATTGAGTTTGCTAAACTTAATTTACAAAAAAATGATATTCTCATTTTAAAGGTTAATATCTATGGACTTGATGAAAAGTCTGCTACAGAAAAACTGTCAGAAGTGAGGAATGATGAATTTGTAAAATATATTGAAGAGCAGGGGAATAAAGTTATTGTATCATATACTGGACTAGATTTTCAAATTTTAAGGACACAACAAGATGATAAAGTTGTTGCTTATGCTGATGTCTCAATGATGACTGATAATCAAGCTGAAGAATATTTAGACTTGATTAAGTCAAAGTTGTATGATAGTATAGGTGATAGACTAATTTGTGTTCCAACAAAAAATGGATCACCAGTATTAAAAATTGAACCCCAACAAACAACTGAGGAAGAATAATGCCAAATATTAAATGTGTGAAGTTAACTACTGGAGAAGATGTTCTTGCTGATTTTAGCACTAACAATGGACTAGCAACTCTAGAAAATGTTGTTCAAGTAATTATGGTTCCTTCACGAACTGGAGAACCAAAATTTCAATTCATTCCATTTCCAATCATGTCTAATGATAAAAAGATTGAAATTGAAAATTGTCATATTATGTTTGTTTGTGAACCATCCGAAGATTTTCTAAATCAATATAATAGTATCTTTGGTGCTGGAATTATCGCTCCACAAAAGAAATTGATTGTTTAATCATGAGTGATTTTTATTTAAATACCAAGCAATATGGGGATAATATTCTCTATACTGGTATTAAAAATGGAAAGAAAATTAGACAAAAAGTTCCATTCAAACCTTCATTATTTGTTCCAACAAATGAAGAATCTCCATACAAAACTCTGTATGGAGATCCTCTAAAAAAAATCAAGTTTGAATCCATCAAAAAGGCAAAAGAATTTGTCTCTCAATTTGAAAGTGTTGGAAACTTTCATGTTTATGGTAATACTCAATATGAATATTGCTTGATTTCTGATATGTTCCAAACAGATATTGAATGGGATTATAATAAAATAAGAATTGCTATTTTTGATATTGAAGTAAATTCAGATCCAGAAACCGGAGGATTTGCTTCTGCTCAAGATACATTCCAACCAATAACATCTATTGCGCTAAAGTTTGTTGGTGAAGAAAAATATTATCTTTTTGGATATCATGATTTTGATTGTCCCGATAATGTTTATTATATCAAATGTCAAGATGAATGGACTCTTTTAAAGAAGTTTATTGAAATTTGGTCTTTGGAATATCCAGATATTATGTCTGGATGGAATTCTTCTGGGTTTGATATTCCATATCTTATCAATCGTTGCTATAGAATTATTGGTGAGAAAGAAACTAGGAAATTGTCTCCGTGGAATATTATCCATGATAGAAGAACAAAGAAATTTAATCCTAAATTTAATCAGTATGAGGAAGAAGTTTCTTATTCAGTTCTTGGTATATCTTCTCTTGATTATCTTGATCTCTATAAAAGATATCAACCAGGAGGTACATCCCAAGAATCTTACAAACTAGACTTCATTGCCGAAGAAGAACTTGGCGAAAATAAAGTTGATTATGATGGTTCTCTCCATAAATTTTATACTGAAGATAAGCAAAAATTTTATGAATATAACGTAAAAGACGTTTATCTGGTTGAAAAGTTGAATGAAAAGTGTAAGTTGTTTGAACTTTGTTTAACCTTGGCATACGATTCAAAAACAAATTATGAAGATGTGTTTAAGCAGACAAGAATGTGGGATTCTTTAATTTATGATTATTTGAGACAAAAGAATATTCAAATTCCACAAAAAGAAGATCGTGAGGATGTTGAATATGCTGGTGCTTATGTAAAACATCCTATTACTGGAATGCACAGGTGGGTTGCTACTCTTGATGCGACTTCTCTATATCCTTCAATCATTATGACAAAGAACATTAGTATTGAGACTTTGGTTAGTCCAGAAGATTATACTGATGACATGAGAAGGATTCTTTCTAGTGGAGTTTCTGTAGATAAATTATTATCAAAATCTGTGGATCTTTCAAAGTTGAAAGATAATAATGTAACATTGACTCCAAATGGACAATTCTTTAGGACTGATAAAAAAGGATTTCTTCCAGAAATGGTTGAAACAATGTTTAAGGCTAGACAAGATTATAAAAAGAAGATGTTGTCTGCTCAAAAAGAGTATGAAGTAGTATCGGCAGAATTGAAGAAGAATAATTCTCCAGAATTGAAAAGAAGATTGAGTGAGTTACAATATGATATTTCAAAATTTAATAATCTTCAAAATTCAAAGAAATTATGTTTGAACTCTCTTTATGGGGCAACTGGTAATAAATATTTTAGATTTTTTGATGTTAAATTAGCAGAAGCAATTACATTGGAGGGACAACTATCCAATCGTTGGGTTGAAACTGGCATGAATAAGTATTTGAATTCTGTATTAAAAACAAAATCCGATTATGTCATTTATATGGATACGGATAGCCTTGCTATTTCTTTTGAGAAATTAGTTGATAAAATCTGCCCAAAGGAGTATAATAACGAGCAGATTCTGAATTTTATTATCAAGATGATTACCCAAAAAGTTCAACCGGAAGTTGATAATTTTTGTCAAAATCTAAGTGATTATGTAAATTCATATAAGAATGATCTGTCATACAAACTAGAAAAGATATGTTCAAATTCTGTATTCGTTGCTAAGAAAAGATATGCTCTTAATGTATATTCAAATGAAGGTGTAATTTATGCGGAACCAAAAATTAAAGTTACTGGATTGGAAATCGTAAAGTCTTCTACTCCAGCAATTGTTCGGGGCGCATTGAAAGATTGTGTTAAGATTATTCTTAATGATACCGAACAAAAACTCCAAGATTACATTGGAGACTTTAAAGTAAAGTTTAAATCATTAAGTGTTGAAGAAATATCATTCCCAAGAGGGATGCGAGGATTATATAAGTATTCGGACTCTGTTATGCTATATAAAAAAGGAACTCCAATTCATGTTCGTGGCAGCATTCTTTTTAATAAGTTACTTGTTGAAAAAAACTTAGATTCTGAATATGAATTTATTAAAGATGGAGATAAGATTAAGTTTTGTTATTTGAAAGTTCCAAATTTTCTTAAAGAAAATGTCATTTCTTTTCCAGAAAAACTTCCAAAAGAATTTGATTTGGTTGAATTTATTGATTATGATTTAATGTTTAATAAAGTATTTTTAGAACCATTGACCGCAATAACAGAAACGATTGATTGGCAAACTGAAAAGAGGTTTTCATTTGAAGATTTCTTTTAGAAATATTGAGGAAAAATTATGAGTTTAATGGATAAGATTAAAAAGAATTCTACTATCAAAGAAGCTTCTATTCTTTCAAAATCAAAGTTCTTTACTGATAGAGATATGATCTCAACATCAATTCCAGTATTGAATGTTGCTCTTTCCGGAAAGATTGATGGAGGATTTGCTTCCGGATTGACTATGTGGGCAGGTGTTAGTAAAATGTTTAAAACAGGATTTTCTTTGCTTATGGCGAAGGCTTATATGGATAAGTATCCTGATGCGGTTTTAATGTTTTATGATTCTGAATTTGGTTCCCCACAATCATATTTTAATTCTTTTGGAATTGATTTGGAAAAGGTTCTTCATGTTCCAATTATGGATATTGAACAATTGAAATTTGATATAATGCAGCAAATTACTAACATTGAACGGGGAGATAAGATTATCATTCTTATTGACTCTATTGGTAATTTGGCATCAAAGAAAGAAGTTGAAGATGCTCTTGATGGAAAATCTGTTGCTGATATGAGTAGAGCAAAACAAATCAAGAGTCTTTTTAGAATGGTGACTCCGCATCTATCAATTAAAGATATTCCTATGGTTGTTGTAAATCACACATACAAGACTATGGAATTATATGCTAAAGATATTGTTGGCGGAGGGTGTTTAGTTGAAGGGACTAAAATCAAATTGGCAGATGGTTCATTTAAGAATGTTGAAGAGTTTTTGGTTGGAGATTTAGTTAAAACTTTAGATGGGGATAAAGAAGTCACTTATACATGGAATCCAGAAACCTTAGATGACGGTGAACCTGAATGTTTTGAAGTTGAATTTGAAGATGGATATAAGGTAATCTGTTCAGATAAACATAAATTTTTAATTAATAATGAATGGGTTGAGGCTAAAAATTTATTTGTTGGTGATGATGTATCTGTAGTATAATAGAAACTCTCTGTTTTATAAATACCTATTATACTACAGAGGATTACTATGAACTACGCTAAAATATACAACCAAATAATTAATAGGGCTAATATTAGAAGTATTAATGATTTAAATTATTATGAAAACCACCATATAGTGCCCAAATGTATGGGTGGATTAGATATTAAAGATAATTTAGTAAAATTAACTGCCAGAGAACATTTTATATGTCATTGGTTATTATTTAAACAATATAGAACTTCTAAATTAGCACACGCTTGGTTTATGATGTATATGTCATCGGATAATCAATCCAGATATTCTAGTAAACATTATGAATATGCTAGGAAAGCTCATAGTCAAGCAGTATCAATACAAATGACGGGTGAAGGAAATCCATTTTTTGGGAAAACTCATAATAAAGAAACAATTGAAAAAATTAAAGAATCTAATAGAAATAACATAAAAAGTCAGGAAGTTATTGATAATTGGGTATCAAAAGTTGCTAAAAAACCTAAGTCTTTAGAACATAGGGCTAAAATAGGAAGAAAAGGTTTTACAAATTTGCAAAATATACACACTATGGAAATTATCCGAGCACCTATATCGGAAATTGGTTTGATTTATAGTGAATTAGAATGGGTCAACCCTAAAAAATTAAACCCAGAATTGAAACATAAATGTGTTTATTGCGATGTTGTAACAATTGCCGGAAATCTAAAAAGATGGCATAATGATAATTGTAAAAGGAAAAATGATGCAAATTAAAACTGTAAATGCAATAGGTAAAAGAAAAGTATATGATATTTCTGTTAAAGATGCGGAACATTATGTATTAGAAAATGGGGTGGTTACTCATAACACTGGCTCATATTATGCTGCTGATAACATCTACATTCTTGGTAGACAGCAAGAAAAAGAAGGTACTGAAATTTCTGGATATAATTTCATCATTAATGTTGAAAAATCTAGGTATGTCAGAGAGAAATCCAAGATTCCAATTTCAATTTCATTTGATAATGGGGTAAGTAAATATTCTGGGTTGATTGATATTGCCCTAGAGTTGGGATTTGTAACTAAACCATCAAATGGTTGGTATTCTAGAGTTAATATTACAACTGGAGAGGTTGAAGAAAAGAAATATAGATTAAAAGAAACTAACACAAAAGATTTTTGGGATTCAATTTTAAACTCAAATAATTTTAAAGATGCTATATATAACAGATATTCTATTTCTTCTGGTGCTATTATATCTTATGAAGAAATTGATTTGGAAATTAATACAGAAATTAACACAAAAGACGAGGACATTGAAAATGATTGATTTAACACAAGATGTAGATTTTAAATTTGTTGATCCAACAGAAGAAAGTACAATTGTTAATGTTGAACTTTTGACTGGAGAATTTGAAGGGGTTGTATATCGTTATGGTAGAGTTAATGTTAATGAAGATGAAGAATCTGGAGAAGCGATGCTATCGTATGAATTTGACCTTGTAGATTCAAACGGACTTGATAGTCTTTTAGAAAATGAAGATTTTAAGAATCATATTGGACATGTTTTATCTAATATAATGATTCAAAATCAATCAGTATCGGAAGAAGAATCACAAATCCAGTAATTCGGAGATAAAATGAGAATTGAAAATGCGATTTTAAAGCATTTAATATATGATGAAGACTATACTAGGAAAGTTCTGCCTTTTATTAAGGCAGAATATTTTTCTGATAGAACCGAAAGATTGGTATATGAGCAAATTTCAGAGTTTGTAAATCAATATAATACAAATCCAACATTTGAATCTTTAATAATTCAATTAAATGAAAATAATATATCTGAAGATGATTATAAAAGAAGTGTTGAGATTTTAGAAGAAATTCATTCTTCAAAAGATGAATTGGCAAAACAAGATTGGTTAGTTGATAAGACAGAAAAGTTTTGTCAAGATCAGGCAATTTATAATGGAGTCCTTGAATCAATTTCAATTCTTGATGGTAAAAATAAATCCTTAGATAAGGGGTCTATTCCACAAATATTATCGGATGCTTTAGCAGTATCTTTTGATCAAAGTGTTGGGCATGATTTCATTGAAGATTTTGAATCAAGATATGAATATTATCATAGAAAAGAAGAAAGGATTCCATTTGATCTTGAATATTTTAATAAGATAACTAATGGGGGACTTCCAAAAGGAACTCTCAATCTTTTGATTTCTGGAACTAATGTTGGTAAAACTTTGACAAAATGTCATTTTACTTCACATTATCTCCAAATTGGAAAGAATGTTTTATATATTACTATGGAAATGTCCGAAGAAGAAATCGGCAAACGTGTTGATGCTAATCTTATGAATGTTTCTATGGATGATCTGATGAAAATGCCAAAGGATTTGTTTGATAAAAAAATTACCAGGATTAGAAGCAATACTGTTGGTAAATTGATAATTAAACAATATCCAACAGCATCTGCTGGAGTTGTTCATTTTAGAACTCTTCTAAATGAATTAAACTTAAAGAAGAATTTTGTTCCTGATATTATTGTTATTGATTATATGAATATTTGCTGTTCTTCAAGATTAAAATCAAATTCAACGGTAAACTCTTATACATATGTTAAGGCAATCGCCGAAGAACTGAGGGGATTGGCAGTTGAACATAAAGTCCCAATTTTAAGTTCATCTCAGTTTAATCGTGGAGGTGGGTCAAGTTCTGATCCAACTATGGAAGATGTCTCCGAATCTCATGGAACCAGCATGACCGCAGATTGGATTGTTGCTTTAATTGCCACTGAGGAATTGGATTCTCTTGGTCAAATCATGATTAAGCAAATTAAAAGTAGATATGGTGATAAGAATCACAATAAAAGATTTGTTGTTGGTATTGATAGGGCAAAGATGAGATTATATGATGTTGAGGCTACTGCCCAAACTCAAATAACTGATTCTGGACAGGAACCAAAACTTCCTCAACAATCATTACATTCAAAATTCAACCAACCAAAAAAATCATTTGAAGGATTTAAGGTTTAATTTATATTGACTTTTTTATTGTCATAGTGTAAACTATTTCAATGAAGGTAAATCTTAAAATTTTAAATAATTTGAAAGTTCTGGCGCATTCTGGATCTCACCCAAAAGTTTGGATTGCGTCAGCATTAGTTCATAGAAATAGAATTATTTCGTATGGTGTAAATAGAATGAAAACTCATCCATATCAAAGAAAATATGGAAGGAATGCTGATGCTATATTTTGGCACGCAGAAACTTCAGCAATTTTCAATGCTGATAAAAGAATTGGATTTGATAAATTTGAAAATTCTTTTTTATATGTTGCTAGAGTAAAATATGATTCTTGTAGGAAAAATAATTTTATTTCTGGGTTAGCAATGCCTTGTATTGGATGTATGAAATGTATTAAAGATTATGGTATTAAAGCAGTCATCTATACTCTAGACCATATTGAAGACGCAAAAGAAAATTATGGAGTTTTAGTTTTATGAGACAATCTAGTGTTATTATTCCAACAACTGGTTCCGAAACGTTAAAATCTGCTGTGGAATCAGTTTTCAATCAGTCCTATGACGTTCAGGCATATGTTGTTATTGATGGATATCAGAACAAAGAGAAAGTCACTGATATTTTATATGATATAGATCATACCGAAAGAAATTATGTCGTAATGACAATTCCAGAAAATGTTGGAGCAAATGGATTCTATGGACATAGAGTTTATGCTTCAATCCCACATTTAATAAATTCAAAATATGTTTTCTTTCTGGACCAAGATTGTTGGTTTGAAAAGAATCATGTTAAATCAATGATTGATCTTATTGAAAAGAAGAATATAGACTGGGCATACTGCCTTAGAAATATTGTTGATAAATCTGGAAAATATATTTGTAAAGATGATTGTGAATCTTTGGGTAAATGGAATCCGTTCGCAAATTATAAACATATTGATACCAATTGTTATGCTCTAAAGACAGAGGTAGCAATTAAGATTTGCCATGCGTTTCATGGCGGTTGGGGACAAGACAGAGTATTTTATCGGGCAATGGAACAATATTTTCCACAATATGATTGTACTGGAGAATATACTCTAAATTATAGATTAGAGGGGAATGTTGGTTCTGTAAGTCCGGAGTTTTTCAAATTTGGAAATGAACAAGTGAAACAAAAATTTAATGAATTCCCATGGAGACAAAATGCCAAAGATCACATTTAATATTGAAAATCCAGGTCAAATTTCTGATGGATATCACACATTTGATCAATTATATGCTCATAGAATTTTACTATTCATTTCATTAATGAAATGTAATAAATCAATTTCTTGGAAATCTAAACTTCATAACGATGAACCTGCATATGATGGATGGTTTATTGCTGGGATGAATTTATTTTCCGGCAATATTACATATCATATTCCAGATACCTTTTGGAATATGTTAATTGATATTCCAACATTAGACAAGGCTCCAGAATTGGATGGACATACTTCCGAAGAAGTTATTAAAAGATTGAACGATTGGGTAAAAACATTATGAGAGTTTCAATACACTCTCTTTATTGGGATAATGGAAAAAGATTACAAGAATCCAACAAAAAAGTTTCTGATCATTTTGGATTCAATGTCCAATATCATAATATGAATGGTGCACCCCATGGATTGTGGATGAATGCCGTTTTAGATCAAATTGATTCTGATGTTTTTGGATTCTTTGATAATGATTGCGTACCTACAAATTTTAATGTTGTAGAAAATGCGATTAAGTATGTCACAACCAATGATTCTTTTATTGGAATTGCTCAATGTAGTAATCACATTGCGCCATATTCTCATGTTTTTGCTGCCCCAGCATTTTTCTTCATTACGAAGAGTTGTTATGAAAGATTGGGAAAACCTCAATTTTCTGAAAATTCAAGATCTGATGTTGCCGAAGAAGTTTCTTATGTAGCAGAAGAAAAGGGCGTTAAATATAGAGCATTATATCCAACACACTATGAAAGACCTTCAACAGAAGGGGTTTGGAATCTTGGTAATTATGGAGGATTTGCCGTAGGAACTCATTTTCATGGAGGAGTTTATCATCTATATCAAGGCAGATTTGAAAATAACGTTGAATTATTTGAAAGCAGATGTAATGAAATCATTTCCGGAACATTTTCAACAGAAAATATGATCCGTTCTCTGGAGTTTTAAAATGAAAGTAGCATTTCAAACAAATACAATTTGTCATAGGGGCACTACTATTGCAGTAAAAGATTATGCCAAATATAATCAAGAAATTCTAGGTAACGAAAGTGTAATTGTTTATCCGGAAAGTTTCTATGATCCTGGAGTCAGTCAAGATTCTTTAACTCAAGCAGATGTTCTTGAAGATTTAAAAAATAATTATAATGTAATTTCATACTCTTCCCTATCGGATCTTAATAATATTTGTGAAAAGGAAAATATTGATGCTACTTATTTTATTAAGGCTGGATTCAATGATGGATTGGTTACTAAAACTTCAAAAAACTTAATTCATGCGGTATTTCAATCTTTTGAACCGCATGGAGATAGATATGCCTACATCTCCGATTGGTTGGCAAAGACTGTTTCTAATGGAAAAGTGGATTATGTGCCACATATTGTTGATATGCCAGAAACAAGAGTTCACAATATTAGAGATATATTAAATATTCCAAAAGATAAAATTGTTGTTGGACGATACGGTGGACTCCATCAATTTGATATTCCTTTTGTGATGCAGACTGTATTTGATATTGTAAATAATGATTCTTCTTTTGTTTTTGTATTTGTAAACACCGCAAAATTTATAGATCATCAAAATATTATATTTTTAAATCCTATCATTGATCCCCAATTAAAATCAGATTTTATTAATTCTTGTGATGCTATGCTTCATGCTAGATCTGGAGGCGAATCTTTTGGGTTGGCAATTTGTGAGTTTCTGTTCCACAACAAACCAGTATTTGCTTGGGAAGATGGAACTGATAAAAATCATGTTGAAATTTTGAAGAATACTGGAAATTTATACAATATACATAATATTAGAGAACAACTTTTTAAATTAAAAGATAAAGAAGTTTATGATTATGATTATAAGAGTTTGGTGTCTGAATTTAAACCAAACCCAGTAATGGAAAAATTTAATACTATATTTTTGAAATGAGGGGATATTATGACTGATGAATTTATTTTTGATACGTCTTATGGAATGATGGAACTTCCAAAATCTGGGTTTAAATGTTCTGGATTTGGACTGGTTGATTTGGTTGATCGTAGAACAGATCTAATTGGTTTGGAGATTGGATGTGATGTTGGAGACACATCTTTTCATTTATTAAATACTCTAAAAAAATTGACTCTTCATAGCATTGACCCATATACTGATTATATTGATTGGAATGGTAATGATTTAGTATCAAGACATGATACTCTTGATGTAGCAACGAAACGGTTATCAACATTCGGAGAACGATTCGTTCTTCATAAGAAAACTTCTGATGATGCGGTTGAAGATTTTCATGATGATCAATTTGACTTTATCTTTATTGATGGACTTCATACTTATGAACAACTAAGTAAAGATTGTGAAAATTATTATTCCAAATTAAAGGTTGGTGGTATCTTTGCTGGGCATGATTTTACAGCAATTGCAGGAGTTAATAGAGCAGCAACAGAATTTGCCAATAAGATTGGAAAGAAAATTTCTTTAACTGACGTTGATGTGTGGTATTGGGTAAAATGAATTGTATAGTACTATCTGGGGAATTTAGATCTTTCCCAAGAACAAAAGAAAAAATCAAAAAATTTATTTCATTGAATAACCTTGATGTCTATTGTCACTTATGGTCAACTAATGATGATGAATCAAATTATATTATTGAAGAATTGAATCCAAAAAAGATTATTAGTGAAGATTATAATAATTATAAATCTATTTTTGATGAAATTGAAACTAATATAAAAAAGAACAATCCAAAAAAATCAACCATTGATAAATTGGCAAATCATGCCTCTATGAATTTTGGAAGAAAGAAGGCTTTTGAATTGATTGATGGGGAATATGATACATTAGTTTATTGTCGATATGATATTGACTTTAATCCTGTATTTACATTTCAAAATATTGATGCAGTAACTACTCCATTTGAACAGGCATATAATATTATTTCTGATATTTTTTGTATAACTCCATTTAAATATTCAAAACATTATTTCATTTATGACGTTTTTGAGGAATTACATTCTAAAAAATTTGAACCTACTTTTGATGAGTTTCTTAGATTTGGAATGAAGTATGGGGAAGAAAATATTATGATACATAATGAAGAACGATATTGTCCCCATATGGTTTTATTGAGAAATCTAATTAATAATAATGTTCCTCATGAGCACCTTAATTATCCTGTGAGTATTCTACGATGAAAATTGCGCTATGTTTTTCTGGACAACCAAGAGGACTAAACGTAGCATATAATTATTATAAAGAAAATCTTTTAAATTTATATGATATTGATGTTTTTTGTCATGCTTGGAACAGTACTCTTAATGATGATATTTTAGAATTATATAATCCCAAATCATATAAATTTGAAGATTATATGTTTGATGAATCTTATGATAGAAAATACACAAATACTCCAGACCCAAAAAAATATCCTCCTAGATTTACACTCTCATCATTTTATTCAATAAGTCAATCAAGCATTTTGAAAAATGAGTATGAAACGAAAAATAATTTTGTTTATGATTGGGTTATAAGAACCAGATATGATTTTGCTCTGAATATTAAGATTCCTTTTGAGGAACTCTGTAGTAATAAAATATATGTTCCAAATTGTCACATGACTCCAGAAAAGGATTTTTGTAATGATCAATTCGCATTCTCTAATTCGGCATTTATGTCAAAGTACATGAATACTTTTTCAAATATTGATGAATATTATGAAACTGGAGTTGAGTTGATTGGTGAGCGAATGCTTCAAGCAAATATCAAAGCATATGAATTGGTTGGAAAAAATCTTCAATATATAGATGTAAACCATCCTTTTCCACCAGGTCTTCATAACGGAACATGGCATTCTTTAGTTAGGGAAGACTATGAATCTTGGGTAAAATGAATGAATTACGATTTGGTTGTGTTAATAACTTTTCATGAAAATAAGGAATGTCTACTTGATCTTATTTTAAATATAAAAAAATTCAATAAAGAAAATGTTGCTATAATAATATCTAATGGATCAACCGAAAACTTAGATGATATAAAGACTCAAAATTCTGTTTTTATTGTTGATAGAAAACAACAAATGGTTGAAAAGTTTGGAACAATGATTCCATTACACTTAGAACTCTTTGATTTCATAAAAGAATCTGAAATAACAGCAACCCATATTTTACTTTTGGCATCAAATCAATTATTTGTAAGGCATGGATTTTATGAATTCATGAAGAAATTTGATTTTGGATATTATGAAAGGAGAATTCCAAACCAAGATTATCTTAGTTTTTGGGAGGGAAGTCCAATGTTTCAGAAATTTAAAGAAGAGATAGGTGCTGAATTTTTTACTCTCCAATCAAATCATGATGGAATGTTCTTTAGGTTTGATATATTTAAAGATATGATGGAATATTTTGAATCATATAGAAATACTTGTAGTCTACATCACCATGAAGAGTTTATGTATATTTCTTATTTGAATAAATTTCACGATAAATCAAAATCTGTTGAATTTAATACTTACAATTGTTTCAATATGGTTGAATTGGATGAGGAGAGAGTGAGAAATGCTATAAATTCAAACCAGTTCATAGTAAAAAGAATCCCTAGAGATATTAATAATCCAACTAGAATATATATAAAAAATTTGAGTTGATGGAAACCATAATAAGGAAGTTATCTGGATTTTCTGGTAGTGAAGTTTTTCTTATTAAAGATAATGATTCAATCTTTGTTAGAAAAATTGAAAATGTTGATAGGAACTATGAAAGATTGTCTCATTTAAAAACTCTAGGATTTAATGTTCCAGACATTTATAAAAAAGAGTCTAACGTTTTGGATATACAATATATTCCGAGTTTAGACATTAAATCATATCTAAAGTTCAATTCTATTTCAAATCTGATTGAATTTATTTTAAACACCCTAGAAAAACTCTCAGATAATAAAGAACCCAAAGATTATTCAACTATATATGAAAATAAATTAAATGATATAGATTTTTCTCTACTTCCATTTAATAAAGAACAAATATTTGACAAACTACCAAAAATATTGTATAATTCAGAATATTTTGGAGATTTGACCTTAGAAAATATATTGTATGGAAATGATAATCAATTCTATCTTATAGATGGGGCTACTATAGAATATGATTCATATATATTTGATATAGCAAAATTAAGACAAGATTTAAAGTGTAAGTGGTTTTTACGACTAGACTCTTTATCTTTAGATGTTAAACTAAATGCTATTGAAAAAGAAATTCTAGATATTTACCCAGAAGCAAATGATGATTATATTTTAATATTAATGCTTTTGAGAGTATACAAACACGCAAAAGAAAATTCTTTTGAGCAACAATTCTTATTGAAAGAGATTAATAAATTATGGAAATTATAGTACCCGCTGCTGGATTATCTTCAAGATTTGCCAATATGCGTCCAAAGTATACTCTGGCAACATATGAAAAGAGTATTATGTTGGAGTCAGCAATTAACCCATACCTACATAAACATAATATTACCATTGGAGTTCTTAAAGAACATCAAGATCAATATGATGTAATTAAACATATTAGATCTTATCTTGGAGATCTTGTTAATATTGTCGTTATTGACTCCTTAACAAAAGGACCAGCAGAAACTGTATATAGAATTATAAAGCAAGCAAATATTGATCTAACTTCACCAATTCTAATTAAAGATTGTGATAGTTTTTTTGATCATGATATTTCAGAAGATAATTATATTTGCGTTTCTAAGATTTCTGATCATGATGTATTAAAGAAACTTCATTCAAAGAGTTTTACAATTTCTAATGATCAGGGAATTGTTAAGAGTGTTGTTGAAAAGAATGTTGTTTCCGATACTTTTTGTGTTGGGGGATATGCTTTTAGATCCGCGAAACTATTTTGTGATGCGTTTGAGAATATTTCTGTAGATTCAGAATTCTTCGTTTCTCATGTGATACAACATTGTATTCAAAATGGAGAAATTTTCTTAGAAAAGAAAATTGAAAATTATGTTGATGTTGGTACTGCCGAAGATTGGTTTGAATATAACGATAAGCCAGTATTCTTTTGTGATATTGATGGAACAATCGTTAAAGCGCAAGGACATAAGGATCATGGACAACCTCCAGTAGTTCTAGAAAAAAATGTTAAAGTTCTTTTGGATTGGTATTATAAAGGCGCACAATTTATATTTACTACTGCTAGAATGGAATTCGCAAAGGAAGATACTGAAAGAATGATTAGATCATTAGGATTTGATAATTTTCAAGTTATCTACGGGTTACAAAACTCAAGAAGAATTTTGATTAATGATTATAACCATGCTAATCCATATCCAAGAGCAGAGGCAATTAATATTTTTAGAGACACTGATAATTTGGGAGACTTTCTATGATAATCCCAAATAAAAATGTTTTTTTGGTAACATCATGTATAAAACCAACCATTGGAGTTTTTTCTGCCAATCAACGTTTGGAGCAAACAATAGAAACTTTTAATAGCATTTTAAGAAACGTTCCAGATGCTACTATTATATTATGTGATTGTTCCGTAATCCCATTGGAAAAAAATGAATTGGCAAAATTTGAAAATAAAATTTCTGGGTTTCTTGATTTGAGTTTTGATCAAAATTTAAAAAATCTATGTAAATCTGGAATGAAGAGTCATGCTGAAACATTATTACTTCTCAATGTTTTACAACAATTAAAACAAAATCCCAACTTAATGAAGTTGATTCATTCAACCAAAAGATTATTTAAGATTAGTGGAAGATATAAATTACAAGATTCTTTTGATATTACCCAGTATGATAATCTGTATGGTAAATATGTTTTTAGAAAAAGAATCCCTTCTTGGTTGGCATTTCATGATCAGAAATTGACTGGTGCGACAGATTTATTGGTTACTAGATTATTCTCATTTTGCCCATCTTTGATTGATGAGTATATGAATGTTTTAATTAGTAATTTTAAATCTTTAGATTTAGGATTGGATACAGAACATTCTCATTTCCTCAACATAAATAAAAAACATTTAACTGAATTTGAAAAAGTTCATTGTGAAGGATTAGTTGCTGCTAATGGTGAATTGTTGGAAGATTGAACTTATATAAATACTCTAAACAATATTTAATATTAGGGTATTTTGTGTTATCTTTTAAAAATTTTCTTCAAGAACAAAAACTTAGACAAGGACTTGAACATTTAAGTAAGTTATCCCATGAAAGATTGGGAGACTTGCTTAAAGGCGATTCTTTACAAGGAACCACTACTCCAAAAACAGATGGGGCTGCTGGTGAAGTTGGGTATGATGAACATGGATTCTATACCCGTTCTGCTCGTTCAGATAAAGTAAGAAATTCTGGAGAATATTCTGCATATACAAGAAACAAAAGGGGCGAAGATGCCGACACTTCAGTTTCTTCTCAATATGATGCGATGCATCACAAATTACAAAATAATCCAAAATTAGTTTCTTATCTAAAATCCAGACATGAAGAGGGGAAACCTTCAACAATCAAGGGTGAGTTCTTTCTTAAAGGTTTGGGAGAGAAGACCGATAAGGGAATCAAATTTGTAGGAACATCATATAATCCCAAAGCAATGGGCAACACCGGAATGTTTATTATGCACCATAAACTTTCGGAAAATTCCACACATAATCCAAAACATATTGCTTCTCTTGGGGATTCTCATGTAACATTTGATCATGATAAGTCTGAAGGTAATAAATTCAATATTGATACTTCTATTGAAAGAAAATTACATGGCGAAATTAATCCAGAATTGTTAAAATCAAGAAAATTGGCAGATAAAGAAGCAAAAGAGGCAGAACACGCAAAATTGAATGTTATTAGAAATTCTTTAGAGAATAAATTAAAAACACATTTAAAATCAATGGGTTCAAGACCTTGGGAAGTTGCTGGGGAATCTGAAGGTAATGTATTTCATCCAAAAGGGAACTCTCCATTTAAAATCCAATCCGATTCATTTAAAAGTTTTAAAGCAGATCAGAAAAAATAAAGGAATAATTATGCTAAGTTTTAAGAAATTCTTAATGGAAGGAGGAAATCTCCCATTCACAGATCCAAATAAACCGGAACAAGGGAACAGAGTTTCCGATTCTATCCAGTCTAGTAGAAGGGATGTTGAGGGGAATCATTTTAAAGAGATGTTCCATTCCATTGATAAAGGATTTCACCAACAACATGGACATAATTTGTTTGGAAATGCTTTAAAAAAGAATACATTTGCTTCTGGGTCTGCCGAAGTTTATAATGATCCAAAAGTTTCTACAGAAAGGTTTACGAAAGCAAAACCAACTATGGGAGATTATGATGTTCAGATTCCAGAAGAACATAAAGAAAAACTAAAAAATTATCTACAACCTGGACAAAAACATGGAAAATTTACTGTTGTTCATGTTAATGGTACTGGAAGTCAAGTTCATGCGATAGTCAAACACCAAGATACTGGATTGCATCACCAAGTTGATTTTGAACCAGTAGAATATGATAAAAAAACTCAAGAACCAAACCAATTTGAAAAATTTGCCCATAATAGTCATATTAATGACTTAGAACAGGGATTGAAAGGTGTTCATCACAAATATTTACTCCAATCAGCATTGGCAGCACAGTCTAAACCAGGGATCATTTCCAAGATGGTTGGTAGAGGAAAGGCGAGAGCAGAAACTCAAGAAGAAGGCACTTATTCCCCACATAGTTTTTCTGTTGATAAAGGATTGAGAGAAAAGTGGAAAAAAGTTGGTGAAAAAGGTGATAAACCAGTTGTTCAAGAGCAACCTTCTAAGGGAGCTGAATATACAAAACACCTTCCAACAATTTATAAAACAATGTTTAAAAGAAATCCATCTGAACAAGATGTTCATGATATCCATTCTTTTGGAGGAGTTGTTAGTCATATTAAACAGCACATACCACAAGAACATCATCAAAAGATTTTTGATTCTTTTGCCAATAAATTATGGCATCCTTCTGCCCAAGAAACTAGCATTGATCCAAAGCAAGATAAAAAAATAAAAGAAACTGCCTATAATGAAATGGCGAAGCATTTTCCTGGGGAAGCAACTGTTAGAAAAGAAAAAACAGAGCAACAAAAGAAAGAATATTATGATCCAGAAGGAAAGAAGTTCAAGCGAGGAGCAAAACTTATTCCATCTTCAGATACTGAAAACAATACAATAAAAGAAGATCATGATGGTGATACTCACCATGTAGTTTTTGCTGCCGGTAGATTTACTGGACCTACAGAAGAACATCATAAGTTATTATCAAGAGTTTTTGGGACTAAAGCAGATTCTCATAGAGTTTATGTTATGGGTCCAGAATCCAAAGAAAAGACTACATCAAAAGATCCATTAACAGTTGATGAAAAAATCACACAACTAAAAAAATTATATCCAGAACATTCCGATTCTTTTATTGCTGGAACGGAAAGACATACAAAGAATCCGCAAAAAGCATTAATCCACACTTGGCATAATATAAATAAACCTGGAAGAAAAGTTAATATCACAGTTGTTGCTGGTTCTGGTGATGAAGGAATTCAAAAGAAATCGGCAGCAGGTGGATCATTAGAACAATATAAGGGATTAATAGATAAGTATAATAAAACCAGATTTCCAGAATCTGTTGATGAGAATGGAAATAAACGTGGTGGTGATTTAAGAATGGATTATGAATCAGCAAAATTTGTTGAAAATCCAAGAGGTAAAACTTCCGGTTCGGTGATGAGGAGGACTGCCACAGAATTGGATCATACTAATCCAGAACACGTTGAAAAATTCAAAAAATTACTACATCCAGATTTTTCTAATGAGGATGCGTCCAACCTAATGAAAAAAATCAAGGATAGAACAGCTGGCATTAAAGAATCAATGCTATTAAGAATAAGGAATATTTTAAACTAATGAATAATAAGGCAATTTTTTTAGTTGGTGGTCCAGGATCTGGGAAAGATATCATGTTAAAAGATATCGTTAATAATTATGGTATAAAAGAATTTACTATTGAACAGGTAGAATCTGTATTTAATAATCCAATTTCGGAAAATGATAAGAAATATTCCATCATGAAAAAAGAAGGAATTATCATTTCTACAAATGCATATAGATTTAATAACATTGAAAAGGTTAAAGGATTATTGGAAAATTTTGGATATTCTACTGCAATGATTTTTGTTGATGTTTCCGACACCGTTAGTAAAAATAGATTGTCAAAGAGAAGTTTTTCTGAAGATTCTAGAAAAGAAAAATTAACAATTTCAAAACATAATATTCCTTTCTTTGATCAATTGTTTGAGCATTTTATTTTATATGACAACAGTTCCATTTTGGAAGATGGGGAACAATTAAATTCAATAAAAGAATTTTGTAATATATTTCTAAATGGTGATTTTTTAAAAATATTTGAAAAGCATGATAAAAAAGTAACTAAGAAATTTTCAATTAAGAAGAAACTTTTAGGTGTTACGCCTGGAGTTTTGAATAAAATACCAACAGATAGCATTTCCCAAGGATTTGATACTAGAGGATCTGGTATTGGATATTCATCAACATCCACAGTTGGTCCTATGTATTCGGAAACATATGCTGCGGATATTGATGTTAGTCTTCCAATGTTTACTTCTCCAGAGAGAGGAAATGAAAGAACTGAATATCCAACAGAGCCAGTAAAAGTAGATAGTAAAAAAGTAAAAATAATTAAAAAATTGGCAAAGCAGAAATATTCAAAGGAAATTCAATGAGATCATTAAAAGAAAAGTTACTTTCTTCATATTTTAAAGATGAATATCTTTTTGAGGCAAGATTAACTCCATTGAGAAGATTTATCACATCTATTGGATTGGATTATACTCATTTAACAAGAAAGCAATTATATAAATGGGCAAGATCAAAGCGTTATCAAATGTTTAAAAAGTTACTAAAGATCAAAAGAATTGCCGATGAAGCAAATGTTGATGAATTATTGATTTATAATAATATTGAATTATTTCTAAAAGAATTTTATCTAGACGATTCAACAGACAACCTAATTACAGAAGAAGAGGTTGTTAGTTTTATATCTCTTATGGAAAAAATCAAACAAATTGATTTTATGGCAAAAAAGGCACATCAATTTGGAAAAAGAGGATCATATAAATCTAAAGCAGAAAGACAAGAAGTAATGAGAAACAGAACTCTTCAAACTATCAATTCTGGAGGAATGGTAACTTCTGGGGAAAGTAACATCTTATATGGCGTAACAGCAAAGAAAAGAAGAGCGAGAGCATTGGGAACTGGAAAAATGATGTTCCTAAAGAGAGTTCCTGGTTCAACTGGAATGAAATATCACAGAAAAACATACAAAGTATACTAAGGAACTAAAATGGATAAAAAGACGGAAAAAGTTATGAATACTGTCAGAAAAAATAGAACTATGACAGGACAACCAAGAAATCCAATTGAAACTTCTGAGTTGGAAACTAAAAATGTAGCTAGTAATGAAAAACCAAAAAGCGATCATTTACAAATTCCATATCAAAAATTATAAATTAAAAATATTATAAATACAGTAATAAATATTCATTAACTTCAATAGGAATACTATCATGTCAGAATGGGGAATTAACGATTACGCTAATAATATACCAAAATATTTAACCACAAACTTTCCAGGAAATACCAATGTTTTTCTAGTAGATGCTGCTAGATTAGCAAACGCAACTTTCTCAAATGGAAAAGCAGTTACTCATCAAGGTTGGGTAAAGATCTTCCAAGGAATTGGATATGTATCTGCTCTTTCTGTTTCTGCGAATACCGATCCAAAATATACATACGCAAACACTTTCTTAACATTTACTGGTGCAAATACAACCGGTGCAAATGCTAGACTTGTTGTTCTAAATGGTAACAACGTTTCTGTTGTACTAAATGCTGGTGGAACAGGATATTCATCTGCTCCAACAATTTCAGCTAATGTTGCTGGTTCAAATAACAACATTTTATCATTCACAATTACTCCAGGTGGAAGAATGGGTAGAGTTCAAGCAGAAACTCTAGTTTGTTTGTCTTCTCCAAATGTAACAGATGCCAACTCTGGATTACCATACTTTACTGGATTATAATAATGAAAACGTTTAAGCAATTTGTTTCTGAAGTTTATAATGTTCCTGTTGTTTCAATTGACAAGAGACAAGTTGATTTAAACGACCCAGAAACAGTAAACGAAATCAACAAAAACTTGGCAATTGCTCTATCCAAAGACTTTTCTAATATTGGAGAAGGATTGAATAGCGCAAAGAAAATTTTAACTATGTATGGTATTGAACTTCCAAAAATTGATTTTAAAGATCAAAAGAAAGGATCTATTGTTGTTTCTATCGGACAGTATAAAACTTCTGGTGAAAGTCATTCTAATATTACTGGACCTTTCCAAGAAAAAAATGAAAATCATAACTTTAAATTTACTTATGAATTAAAAGATGGTGTATATGATATTCATTCTGAGGTAGTAGAAAAGTAAATTTTTAAGTATTTTTAATGATTGATAATTTGACCAATGAGAATTTTTTGATATATGCGGCGAAGCACTATGTTTCGCCGCATTATTTGGAGCAAGAATTTTTTCAAGACTTGAAGCGAATTAAATATATAAAACGTTTGATTCAAAAGTATAGACTTTCTGGCGATCTAAAAGAACGGTTGATATTAAATCATATTATACTAATATATAATGTATTTGATCCATATGCGTGTACAAAAATGTTATTTTTAAAAATGAAAGAATCTGATCATTCATGTTTAAAGACATTTTTGATATATTTGAATTATATGCCAAATAAAATTGAAGATATTGATGGGGGCATAATATATTCATCCGACATCCCAATAGATTTTAATATCGCAAACGAACTAAGAAAACTATGAATAAAATCAAAAAAATCAGAAAATTAATTAAAGAACTAAACTCAATCAAAGAAGATGGTGGTGCTGGTGGTCTTGGCGGAGGTCCAACAAATGCGGTTGGAACTGGTGCTATTGCTGGTGCTGGTGTTGGTCCACAGGGAGAACCTGGTGTTCATCCAGAAAATCAACCTGGAAATAAAAGGAGAAAAAAAGATTTTCCAAAAGAAACCCCAAAGTCTCCAGTAATGAGTGGCATATATAAAAGAACTCCCCCAAAAATGTAAGAGGATTAATATGGGAATCACATTTAAAGAAATTACAACCCAAATTGAAGAAGATATTCAAGACCCAGGTTCTGCTAAGGCAAAGGGTGCTGAATTATTTGCTCGTTGTAGATCGGCATCTACTGCTGCCCATTTCGCACACTTAATGACTTCAAGTTATGCTGCACATATGGCATTGAATGCGTTTTATGATGGTATCATTCCATTAGCAGATGCTTTCGCTGAAAGTTATATTGGTAGATATGGAAAATTTGAATCTTTTCCAAATGCTAAAGAATCATCTACAGATGGATTACAAATTGTTGGTAATCTAACAAAGTGGATTGATTCTAACAGAGAAATCATTTCCGATTTATCTGAAATTCAAAATGACATTGATTCTATAGTTTCTCTTTGTAATTCTGTCGCATATAAATTACGCGAATTGAAGTAAATGGACCCAAAAGAAAGTTTTAAAGAAAACTTAAAGAAGCAAAGAGAGGGGTTAGGAGTTTCTTCTAACCCCTTGTCTTTATTTGAGAAACTTTCTGAAGAGTATGATGTAGAAATAGAAAGTAATAAGATTCTAAAATTCAAAAAGAATTTATCAGATACAACTAAAGAAGTAAAAGAAAAATCGTTAGATAATAGAATTGATTTTTTTAAGGAAGGTTTATCGCAATTAAGTCAAATATTTGAAGAGAATAAGCAGAATATTTCAGATCAAGATATTTTAGAACCGATACAAAAAGATATTGAAAATATTGAAGAAGACCCAACAACAAAATATAAAAACAATTTATCAGAAACATTTAAAAACACTAAAAATAAATCTTTAAGTCATAAAACAAATATTTTTGATAGTGGTTTTCTAATAGAATCTTTATCAAAAATAAAAGAAGAACATAGAGTTTCTGAAGTTAAAAGGGAAGAAGTATTGACTTTCTTTTCCAATCTGGCAGAAAAACAAAAAGATATAGATGAAGAAGTAATTGATATTTTAGAAAAGGACTATTTGGAACTTGATTTATATGACAAGGAACCAGAAATTGAGGAGATAGTGAATGAAGAAGATCTTTCTCATTCAGATTTAATATCAACAACGGTCCAATCAATATCAAAAGAAGAATCTTTAAAGTCCCAAGATAATATTCCAGAAAATTATACTAACCTATTTTCAAATCCAAATTCACCAAAAGTAGATCCTACAATAAAAGCACTTCAAAATAAAATGAAGTTTTTGGAAGATTGGATTGCTAAGATCTCAATGGTTGGTCCTGGAGGTGGTGAAGTAAACTTTAGGTATCTTGACGATGTTGATCCAAATTCTATTGGGGAAAATAAATATCTAACATACAACCAAGATAATAGAAAATTTTATTTCGACTATGTAACAAGTAATACTATATCTAACAACACTAGACTTGTAACAAGCAATACATACTCTTTAGTTCCTGATGATTATTATGTTGGAATTAATTATGCCGGACCAACAACAATAACACTACAACCAACCGCTCAACACGGCAAGGTTGTTGTTATAAAAGACGAATCTGGTAATTGTTCAATAAATCCAATTACAGTAACTGGAAATGTTGATAATGATTCTGGTGGATTTATTTTAAAAATTAATAACGGTGCTATACAAATGATTTATAGAAATGGTTGGAGAATAATATGACATATTTGTTTGATTCTAATAATAGCATTATTAATGAAGTTGAGATTAAGAATGATTCCGGAAATTCAATTCCAACTATTGTATATAATTCCAACCGTCCAGTAAGCAATCTGAACCCATTCCCTGTAACTTTGGGTTCTGAAAGTATCATTATTACTGGTAATGTGAATATCATTCCAACAATAAACGTTGCCAGTTCTCCAGATAATCCAGTTCACACTCATATCACTGAAGTTGGTAATGGTGGAGTATTATCAGTAAATTATTTACCTATTGGTGGGAATGTATCAATACTCAATTTCCCAGCAACACAAACAGTCAATGGAACCGTTAATATTGGTAACACAATATTTGCTAATGTAATTAACTTTCCAGCAAGTCAAAATGTTTATGGCACAGTTACTATCCAAGATGGAGGTAATACAATAACTGTGGATGGTAATGTTAATGCAACAGTAACAGGTACGGTAACATCTAAAGTTGTTGATGGTCAACAAGATGCATTTGGTAGACTTCGCGTATCTGAAGCCTTTACGCTTGGTGATTACAAACATACTTATGGGGTTGATTCATCATTTAGAGATACGGTTTCTAACGATGGAACAGTAACACACATCGCAAATCAATCTGCGGCAAGATTAGCAACATCTAATAATGTAAATAGTTATGCTATACATCAAACTAAAATGTATCATAATTATATGCCAGGTAAAAGTCAGTTAATCAAGACTACTGTAAACTTTTACGCAAATACAACTAACGTGACCAAGAGAACAGGATATTTTGATGATCTAAATGGCATATATTTTGAACAAAATGGAAATGGTGTTCTTAGTTTTGTTATTAGAACTAATACAAGCGGTTCGCCATCAGATACAAGACGAATTACACAAGATAAATGGAACCGCGATACTTGTAATACTACTATAGCAGGAACTTCAACCGATGGATCTAACTTTGGACTAGTTGGTAGTTGGAATTTGGATATCACAAAAACACAGATTTTTTTTATAGACTTTCAATGGTTGGGAGTAGGCCGTGTTCGTTGTGGATTTGTTCACAATGGACAAACGATAGTAGCCCATGAATTTTATAATGATAATAACTTGCCAGTGGTTTATATGAGCAACCCCAATTTGCCAGTTAGATGTGAAATAAGAAATATTGGAACTACCGCCGGAGCATACTTTGATCAAATCTGTTCAACTGTGGTATCGGAAGGTGGATATATGGAGTCTGGTATTGATTTTAGTGTAGATTCTGGGCAAACGTCACAATCAATTGCAGTAGCAGATGGGATATACCCTATTATTGCGATTAGATTAAAAAATTCATTTAGAACGTACCCCAATAGAGTGATAGTAAAATCCGGAAATATCAATATTTATGCCGAAGACTTTCCTGCTTACTGGAGTTTAATTAAATTAGCAAATTTATCAAATATTACATTAGCTAATTCTACTTGGATTTCAGTTTCGGCGGATTCTGCTGTAGAATATAATCTATCTGCCACGGCAATTACTGGTGGTGATAGATTAGATGGGGGCATTGCAGGTACATCAAGTCCTGGTGGTAGTGCTAAAGGTACTGGTACTGCGCCAGTAAATCAACCTAGTAATGCCAAGAAAAATTTTATTGCTCAAAATCAAGATTCATCTAATAGTGAAATTTATGTTGTTTGTGGGAAAGCTATTGGGGGGACAACTAAATTGTGGGTAGATTTCCAATGGCGAGAAATTTATTAATATCAAATTGTTATAATATAAAATGAGAGCAGAAAAATTTATATGAATACATTATTAAAAATATTTTCAATTTTCGCAAAGAAAAATTCTGAAGCTGAACAAATTTTACAAGATGCTATAGATGAGACATATTCTGATTTGAAATATGAAATGCCTATGGATAAAAAACCATCAGAAAAAATTATTGTTGATGTTCCACAAAATCCTTATACTTTTGAGTTTACTTATGAAAAATTCTCAAAAATAATAGTAAATCCAGAATCAGAAGAATGGTTTGACGCATTATATTTTATATTACCAGAATATAAAATCAATACTCCAGAAAGAGTTGCTGGATTCCTGGCACAAACTGGACATGAAAGTTCAGATTTTACTGATATTGAAGAGAACTTAAAGTATTCTGCTCAAGGGTTGCGGAAAACTTTCCCAAGAAGATTTGCTTCTGTAGTTGCAGCAAAACCATTCGCTAAGAATCCGCAATTAACCGCCAATAAGATATATGGCGGTAGGATGGGCAATGGACCAGAAGAAGGATGGAAATTTAGGGGTAGAGGTCCAATTCAAATTACAGGAAAATCTAATTATATTCAATGTTCAAAATTTCTATTTAAAGATTTGAGATTAGTTAGTGATCCAGATTTAATTTTAACTAGTAAAGAAATTTGTATTAAATCCGCCTGTTGGTATTGGAATTTTAAAAATATCAATAAAACTTGCGATAAAAATGATATAGTAAAAATGACAAAATTAATTAATGGCGGGACTATTGGATTGACAGATCGTAAAGTTCGTTTTACAAAAGCACTGTTTATTCTCAAATCTTGAGTTTCAAATGATTATAAATAGTATTGAAATCAATATAAATTTTGGGGGACGCAAATCCCTTTATTGAAAACCTCAAAAACATTTAATAAAGGAATAAGATAGTGTCACAAAATAATCAACAAGATCCTTGGTCAAAGATCTTTATATTAGAAAGAGATCTTCTAGAAAACCAAAAATATCTAAATAAGTTAGATGAGAAATATTCAGAGTTATTAAATAAATTAGACGCTCTAAAAGACGATATTCGCAGTCAAAAGAATGTTGCCGACTTTGAAGAAAGAATTTGTGATTTGGAAGAAATGGTAGATTCTTTGAGGCAAGAAATGCCTGAGATGCGGTTAATACGGAAATTATTCTTTGCTTTGGTTGGATTCGTCCTAATGTCATTCTTGGGTTTGATTTGGAACAACGTAGTTTTAAATTCATCTAGAAACGAATCAATGACAAATGCCGAAAGTTCAAAAGCACTCGTGCATAAAGTTATTGAGGAATATAATAAAAGGTAAATCCAAATGGTAAAAGAAGAAACCAAAATGTCCTGTTTAGATTTCAAATCAAAATTAAAAGTTTTTAGTCTGGGAATTGTTCTTGGGTGTATTGGCGGTCTTTTCTGGCAAGAATATTTTACCCCAATAAACCTTTCATCAAATATGGATAATCATGAAGAACTTGCTATTCTTCATACCGAAAGTAATGAAAAGTTATTAAAATATATAGAAGGAAAGTGGAGATCATCAATCGGAGATTTAATAATCAATATTGATGATGCTGATTTAGATGGAAGTTTCTTAGTTATTGAGAGTGTAGCAGGAAATTTAAAAAGACAAGAAATTTATAAAATCGCAGCAATTGATAAAATCAATGGTCTATTAGGAATCATAAAACTCAAGGTTTGTGATCCAAAGCAAGGGTGTGAAGAAAATCAACAAATCCCAATTCAAATCAATAAAATCTTTGGAACAGCAAAAACAATAACAATGACATTTGATACTAGATTCGCATATTGTATGCCTATTGAGAACTTATGTACAAGAGCATTCAAAGAAATAGATTAATTATTTAGAAACAAACTATCAACCGACCACATAGATAGTATATAATAAAAATCCAGAAAGTCAAGCTATTTTTTAGTTTGACTTTTTTATTATGTTAAGGTATTATTACACTCTAGATATTAATTTTGTAAGAAAATAAAAATGTCATTTTATATTGATACGAAATATTTAAAGATTATTTCTCCCCGTTTGGAAGGATTTATTCAGAAATCTTCTGATTTGTGGAATTGTAGATGTCCTTTCTGTGGGGATTCTCAGAAGAAGAAGACTAAAAAGAGGGGGTTTCTCTATAAAAAAGGAAATGATCTTTTCTATAAGTGTTTCAATGATGATGGTTGTAGTACAACTTTTTATAATTTTATTCAAAGATTAGATTCCACTCTTGCCAAAGAATATGCGTTTGAACGTTTTTTTAATGGGGAAACTAAACAACACAATTATAAAAAACCAGAGTTCACATTTAAGAAACCTGTTTTTAAGAAAAAGACTGAACTAAATATTCCTACCATTGCTTCATTGGTTGAAAGTCATTTTGCTAAGAAGTATGTTTTGGATAGAAGGATTCCAAAAGGATCTCATAAAGATCTATATTATGCTCAGGATTTTAAGAATTTTGTTCATGATATATTTCCAGAGTATGATAAGGAATTGTTGGATAATGATGAAAGATTAGTAATCCCATTTCGAGATGAAGATGGAAATCTATTTGCTTTTCAAGGTAGGGCATTGGGAAAAAATCCATTAAGGTATATTACCGTAAAATTAGATGAGAGTTTAAAATTATTTGGATTGGATAAGGTTAATAAAGAAGAACCTATATTGGTTGTTGAGGGTCCAATTGATAGTTTATTTTTGAAGAATTCTGTGGCAACTGCTGATGCCAATCTGACTGTTGCTGAAGTTTTGGGTAAAGATAATTTAGTTTTGATCTCAGATAATGAACCAAGAAATCCACACATTGCGAAACAAATTCAAAGAGCAATAGATGCTGGATTTAAAGTTTGTCTTTTCCCAGAGTCTTTTAAGGGAAAGGATATTAATGAAGCAGTTTTAAATGGTTTGACTAAGCCTGAGATTCATCGTATAATTAATGAAAATACATTTGATGGATTAAGAGCAAAAATGGAATTTGCTAAATGGAAAAAATGTTAATTTGGAGTTATAAATGAATGTAAAGTTAAAAAGTTTTACTCAAGATGTTGATGGTGATAAAAATCTATTGGAACAGATTGCTTATGTTGCTAGAGTTTCCAATCCATCCAACCAGAATAATGATTCTACTGCCGAAAAACTAGTCAAATATCTTATAGACCACAAACATTGGTCTCCATTGGAAATGGTTGATGCTACATTAGAAATTGAAACTACAAGAGATATTGCCAGACAAATACTCAGACATCGTAGTTTTGTTTTTCAGGAATTTAGTCAACGTTATGCTGATCCAACCAAAGATTTAGGGTTTGTTACAAGAGAAGCAAGACTTCAAGATTTAAAGAACAGACAAAATAGTATTGATGTAGATGATGAAGAACTTCAACGTCAATGGATTGATTATCAAGAACAGCTAATTGAAAGTATTACAGATGCTTATGAATCGGCAATTGAAAATGGTATTGCCAAAGAACAGGCGAGAGTAATTCTGCCAGAAGGACTTACTAAGTCCAGAATGTATATGAAAGGTTCATTGAGGAGTTGGATTCATTATATACAAATACGAAGTGGTATTGAAACCCAAAAAGAGCATAGGGAAGTTGCTATTGCTTGTGTCAATGCTTTAGAACCTATTTTTCCAATGATTAGGAGTTTTATTAATGAATAAGAATGGTTTTGATTTGAATAGATATAAGGAATTCGTGGAATCTGTTACCTCCAACGAATCCAATGATTTTGAATTTTTTATCAATAGGTTAACTTCATTAAAACAAGAAGATAAAACCGTTAATATTTCTTTACTATTAACCGGAGCAATGGGTCTTTGTTCAGAATCTGGTGAATTTATTGAAATTGTAAAGAAAATAGTGTTCCAGGGAAAACCATTATCTGAAGATAATAAACGGCATATGATGTTAGAACTTTCAGACGTTTGTTGGTATTGGATCAATGCTTGTCGTGCACTAGATCTTGATCCAAATGAAGTAATTAAAGAAAATGTAAATAAGTTAATCAATCGTTATCCAGCAGGTAAATTTGACGTTCACTACTCGGAAAATAGAAAAGAAAACGATCTATAAAAAAAGGAAGGAGAAAATGGAAGAATATCTAGGAATTCAGATAAACCCGGAGAGAGATGATTTGTTTGATTCTTTGGGCATTAAACGCTTAAAAGAATCATATATGAGGAGTGATGAAGCATCTCCACAAGAAAGATTTGCTTATGTATCTAAAGCGTTTGGTTCAAATCTAGAACATGCTCAACGATTATATGAGTATTCATCTAAACATTGGTTATCATTTGCTACTCCAATTCTTTCATATGGAAAATCTAAAAATGGACTTCCTATTTCGTGTTATCTTTCTTCAATGGAAGATTCTGCTTCTGGGTTGATTGATACCCTTTCAGAAGTTAATACACTTTCAATGTTAGGGGGTGGGGTTGGTATTGGAGTTCAAATTCGTTCTGCTGATGATAAGTCTGTTGGGGTTATGCCCCATCTTAAAATTTATGATGCTTCTTGTTTGGCATATAAGCAAGGATCTACCCGTAGGGGGTCTTATGTTGCGTATCTAAGGGTTGATCATCCAGACGTTCTTATGTTTTTGGAAATGCGTAAACCGACCGGAGATCAAAATATTAAGTGTCTTAATCTACATCACGGCATTATTCTAACTGACAAGTTTATGAATATTATTGAGCGGTGTATGATAGATCCAGATTTTGACGATTCTTGGCATTTGTATGATAAGCATGATCCAGAAAATTCGCGGGAAATTGTTTCAGCAAAAGAAGTTTGGCAAAAGATTCTTGATTTGAGAATGCAAAGCGGAGAACCATATATTCTATTCATTGATACTGCTAATGAACAAATGCCAGATTTCCAAAAAAACATTAATTTGGAAATTAAACAAAGTAATCTTTGTGCAGAAATTTTACTTCCCACAGGAGAAGATAGAACGGCTGTTTGTTGTTTATCTTCGTTGAATCTTCGTTATTATGATGAATATAAAGATAACTATCAATTTTTCAAAGATATTGCTGAAATGTTAGATAATGTTTTGACAACATTCATTGATAACGCCCCAAATTCTATTCCAAGGGCAAAATATTCTGCGTTTAGAGAGCGAGCAATTGGAGTTGGGGTTCTTGGTTTTCATACATATCTTCAACAAAATAATATTCCTTTTGAATCTGCTCTTGCTAAATCTAGGAATATTATGATATTTAAGAATTTTAGAGAAAAGTTAGATCAAGCTAACTATGAACTTGGAGAAGAACGTGGGAATTGTCCAGATTTTCAAGAAGGTCGTAGACCAGAAGATGTTCCCTTTAAACGATTCAGTCACCTAATGGCAATTGCTCCAACAGCATCAACTTCAATTATCATGGGTAATATTAGTCCATCTATTGAACCAATCAGAGCAAACGCATATCGCCAAGATACTATGTCGGGTTCTCATTTAAATAAGAATTATGTTCTTGATGATGTCATCAAGAAAAAGATTGAAGAAAATCCAAAGTTAATATATGATGATGTTTGGATGGATATCATAACAAATGATGGTTCAATTCAACATATGGATATTTTTTCCGATGATGAAAAGGAAATATTCAAAACTGCTATGGAATTAGATCAAAGATGGGTTGTTGATCTTGCTGCCGATAGACAAAAATATATTGATCAAACACAATCATTAAATTTATTTTTCAGACCGGATGCTCACATTAAATATCTTCATGCGGTTCATTTTTTGGCGTGGAAGAATAAAATTCCAACCCTTTATTATTGCCGTTCTGATAGTTTAAAGAAATCAGATAAAGTATCTAAACAAATTGAAAGGCAAATAATTGAAGAAATTAATATGAATGATATTATTTCTGGTGAAGAATGTCTTGCGTGCCACTCATAAGGAAAACTAATGGCAAAGATTAAATTAAAATTAACAGATTCTAGAACTTCATTTAAACCTTTCACATATTCTTGGGCATATGATTATTGGTTAACTCATGAGAAGATGCATTGGATTCATTCAGAAGTTGAATTGGTTCAAGATATTAAGGATTGGCAAAATAATCTAACAGACAAGGAAAAATACTTTCTTACAAATATCTTTAGATTTTTTACTCAATCAGATATTGATGTTGCAGGTGGTTATGTCAACAATTACCTACCGATTCTAAAACAACCAGAATTGAGGATGATGCTTCTTGGGTTTGCTGCTAGAGAAGCTGTTCATATTGCTGCATATTCTCATCTAATTGAAACTCTGGGGATGCCAGATTCAACTTATAGTGAGTTTTTACAATATGAAGAAATGAAGAATAAGCATGAGTATATTGAATCGGTGTCAGAGATGGATTCTACAAAGAATATTGCTCAACAAATTGCTATATTCTCCGCATTTACTGAAGGGATGCAGTTGTTTAGTTCTTTTGTAATGCTTTTAAATTTCCCACGCGGAGGAAAGATGAAGGGAATGGGACAAATTATTTCTTGGTCTATTCTTGATGAGCAATTACATTGCGAGGCGATGATTAAAACATTTAGAACTTTTATTGAAGAAAACAGAGATATTTGGAAAGATGAATTAAAGTTTGAACTATATTCAATTGCTGAAAAGATGGTTGAATTGGAGGATGCTTTCATTGATATTTGCTATTCTATGGGAGAATGTGAAGGATTAAACGTTGATGATCTAAAAAAATATATTAGATATATTTGTGATCGTAGATTGATTGCTATGGGATTAAAGGGAATATTCAAGGTTAAGAAGAATCCTTTACCTTGGGTTGATGAAATGGTTTCTGCTCCACAGCATACGAATTTCTTTGAGAATAGGGCGACAGCATATGCCAAAGGAGCATTAAGTGGTAGTTGGAGTGATGTGTGGGCGTAAATATCTAATTTAATAAATACTACAGTTAACTTTTAAAAACGGAGTTTTTAGATGAGTAAAGTAGTAAATAGTATATGTGAAAATTGCGATTCAGAATTTGAATTAAAATTTAATGAAAATTTAGTAAAAGAGCATGATGGAATAAACTGTCCATTTTGTGGAGAATTAATAGAATCAATAGAAGAAGAAATTACTGAAGAGTTTGATCTATTCCAAGATGATTCTTGGGAAGAATAATAATTAAATGTCTTGGTTTTATGAAGGGAATCTAGTAGAAGAAATAGATCCAAAATACTGCGGATTTGTTTATTTGATTACCAATCATTTGAATGGACGAAAATATATTGGTAAAAAACTTTTACAATTCAAAAAAACAAAACAAATTAATGGTAAGAAAAAAAGATTCTTTGTTGAATCTGATTGGAAATCATATTATGGTTCAAATCAAGAACTTAATGGTGATGTGAAAGTTCATGGCGAAGACAATTTTAAAAGAGAAATTTTAAAATTGTGTATAAAAAAAGGTGAACTTTCATATTATGAGGCAAAGTATCAATTTGAATATGATGTCTTATATTATCCGGAAAACTTTTATAACGCATGGATTATGGTAAAAATTAGGAGATCTCATATTTTAACTAAAGCTTTACTTTCTGAAAGAACTGATATACAATGAGCGAGATGAAAGAAACAATTAAAACTATTTTTTCCGATGGAGTTGATGGGATATCATTCCTACCCTCATCTGAATTTGAAATTAACATTAATGGATTTCATTATACCAAAAAATCCAAATATGAAATTTGTAATTTGGGAAATGTTTATCATATAATGTTATACAAGTGTGATGATGATGGATGTGCATACCACCATGACAATTTTACTGCTGTTTTAACTGATCCCTGTGTTTATGTAAACAATATAATTAATTGTGGTTTTTATGGAGTTGTGGTTAAGAAAACAAAGACCTCAACAAAATTTATGAAATCTGTTTATCAAAAAGTTTTGGATACAATACAAGATGGAAGCGAAACGTAATAGTGTTAATCTAGAAAGTATTTTTATTGGCGATGAACCCACCTGGGGAGATCCAAAAAAAGAACTTCCAATAATTAGAGCATTATCTTGGTATTCCAATCAAAAAGATTGGAAAGATTCTAAGAAATATACTCTAGAATATGTCAAAATTAACAAATTTTCAAAAGAAATCTTTGATGGATTATCTTCTGCACATGAAGATTTATTTAAAAATCTTGGTTTTGTTTGTAGAATGATTCAAAGAGGATCCACTATTGATAAGTCTGAATGGATCGGTTCTAGAATTGATGAAATCATAAAGGTTTCATCAACAAAATCTCTAGTATCAGATGATGATCAAAAAACAGAAACAAAATCAATTCAAGATAGGGTATTTGATCAGGCATCCCTCTATATTGCTGAAATTGATGGGCATGTTGATGATTATATTAAGAATAGAACATCAACATTTAAATGCTATGATTGGTTGACGGCAAATACGATCAAACCAATTTATATGTCTCAAATTAAGGAGCACTATATTCCTTTGATTGATGAAATAAATTGTACCATTCAAAAGGAAGATGAACAACTTGTTGAATCATATTCACATTGGTCAAAAAAAGAACTATCTGAATATTTAAAATTTGTAGGCGGGATAATCGCAGATTGTTCCAATTATGGATCAAATGTTAAGACTACAAGAAAGACAAAAAAGAAAAAAGTAATTAGTGCTGATAAGAAAGTTGCTAAACTTCAATATAAGAAAGAAGATACTGAATCTAAAATTGTTTCAGTTAATCCCACTGAAATTATTTCAGCAACACAACTCTGGATTTATAATACTAAATATAAGAAACTTGGTGTTTATTATGCCAATGATGAATCTGGATTCTCTGTAAAGGGAACCACTATAGAAAACTTTAACGATATAACCTCTATGTCTAAAACATTGAGAAAACCATTAGAAGTATTACCTTTGGTATCAAAAGGTAAAAAAACTGATCTAAAAAAGATTATGTCTTCAATTAAAACTAAAGAAGATAAACTTACTGGAAGAATTAATTCTGAGACTATATTATTAAAAGTCGTTAAGTGATTGTACAATTTAATTTAAAATAAAAAATATTATGGCTACCTTAGTAGATTTGAATCAAGTTATGATTTCTGGTCTTCTTGCTCAAGTTAATGCTCGACAAAAACTTGAGGAAGATTTGATTAGACATATTGTTCTAAATACGCTTAGATCCAATGTAAAAAAGTTTCGTGAATATGGAGAAATTATTCTTTGCTGTGATTCTAGAAACTATTGGAGAAAGCAAATATACCCCCACTATAAAGCACATAGAAAAAGTGCTAGGGAAAAGTCCCCTCTAGACTGGAATCTTATCTTTAAGGTTCTTAATAAAATCAAACAAGATTTAAAAGAAAACTTCCCATACAAAGTCATTGAAGTTGATGGTGCTGAAGCAGATGATGTTATTGGAACTCTTGCTCCAAGATTGAGTGCTTCAGAAAGAGTTTTAATTCTTTCATCTGATGCGGATTTTAAACAACTTCAAAAATATGATAATGTAAAGCAATATAATCCTATGCTTGGAATTTATGTAACGTCAAAACATCCAACTAAAGATTTAAAGGAAAAGATTATTAGAGGAGATAAAGGAGATGGTATTCCATCAATTCTTTCTCCCGATGATGTATTTGTCGCTGGAAGAAGGCAACCCCCAATTTCAAAAAAGAAGTTGGATGTCTGGTTGGAAAATAGTCCAAAGGATTGTTTATCCGAAGAGGAATATAGAAATTATATTAGAAATGATACTTTAATTAATTTTGATAATATTCCAACCGCTATCAAAGAAAATATCATTAAAGAATATGATGAATCAAAACCTTCTACAAAACAAAAACTTTATAAATATTTTGTAGAGAATAGATTGATCAATCTACTTGAATGTATTGAAGATTTTTAATAGAGAATTAATATGATAAAAAATGTTTATGAAATTTTAGATGAATTTGAAAATGCTGATAATAAAGCGGATCGCCAAACAATTCTAAGAGAAAACGCAACTCCACACTTCCTGCAAGTTTTAAAATATACTTTTGATCCAAAATTTCAATTTTATGTTAAATCTTTTCCGAAGGATTATCAAGAACCAGATACATTTCCTGGATTAAGATACGCTGGTATTGAATCCGAAATTCGTAGAACATACCTCTTTTTAAAGGGAGAGGTAACTGCGGATAAACTATCCGAAGAAAAGAGAAATCAAGTTCTCATTCAATTGTTAGAATCATTTGAACCAAGAGAAGCCCATGTGTTTGTAAATATGATGAAGAAAAATCTACAAACTAAATTTTTAACCTATAATTTTGTAAAGGAAACATTCCCAAACCTACTGCCATGAGTCAAAAAACGTTCAATAAAAAGAAAGATGTTGATTTTGAATTAAAGAAATCTACAAAGAAACCAAAAACCGATGTGAAATTTGATCCATCAAGAAAAAATAAAAAGTATTATATGCAAAAAGGATATGAAGGTTATGAGCATTAACAGAACCATTTATGAAAATTTAACCAATAGACCATTCTCTTATGGCGAGGCGTTATCAACTATTCTTGAAAATAACGGGAAACCAATTTCATCTTTACCAGAAGAAGATTTTATATTTCCAGATAATTCGGTAATTAGATTAACAAATAATGGAATTAAATTGATGGAATTTTTACAGGAATGAACTCTATCGGACAGATTGCTGTGAACTTTATTTTTAACTTTATTTTTGTTGTTGCTTGGTTATTTGGTATCGCACTATCCAAAGGATTTTTTACTACAACATTATCGGTACTATTTCCTCCTTATAGTTGGTATATTCTTGTTCAATGGGTTGTTGATAGGTATCTAATTTAATTTTTTTATAAATATACTTATAAAATTAACTATAATTAGGGATATTAGAATGTCAAAATCATTTTCACAATTTAGAACTGAACTAAATGAATTAGCACTTCCTGCTCCAAAAACTACAGCAGTTGCTAAACCTACATCAACAAGTGTTTCTAATATTGCCAAACCTGCTGGAGAAAAGGTTATCGGAAGTGGTTCAACTTCTGGAGTAATGAAGTCTTTACCATCCCCAGCAAGTTCTCTAGCAAAAACTACCTTAAAAGATGTTGGTAAGGCTGCTCTTGGTGCTGCTGGCAGATTAGCATCTAAAGCGGTTGCTCCAGTTTCTGCAGCAACTACCGGATATGAAGTTGGCAAGGCATTAAATAAAATTTCAGCAGTTGATAAAGTTACTGATAAAATTGGTAAGTCTATTGCTGGAGGATTACAAAAAATTGGAATTGGAACTGCCCCTGAGGTTGTAAAGGCTAAAAGTCCAGAAGTTTCCAGAAAGGTTGCTGATTCTGGTCCAAAAACTTCAGTCCCTACAAAAACTGGTGGTGGTACTGTTTCTTTTCCTGCTACAGCAAAATCCACTGCTCCAGTTAAATCTGCGGTTGCTGCTGCTCCAGTGAAAAAGGCAATGCCTTCTCCAATGGCAAAATCTGCTCCAGTTAAATCTCCAGATTTTTCTGATATTAATAAAGCAGCATCTACTGCCAATAAAATTTCGGATATCAATAAATCCCAAAGAGATTTTACAAAATCTAGATTTGGAGCAACTCCAGTTGGTAAAACAGCACAAAATTTTTCAGCAGCAAGTTCTAAACTAAGTTCTACACAATCTAGTGCGGAAAAGGCAGCTACTGGAATGAGCGCTGCTTCTGCTAAATTGGATAGATTGATGGGAATGAAATCTTCTGCTCCTGCTCCAAAGCAACCAGTAACATCCTCTTCTGCTGCTAAAGCAAATCCTGGTACAGGAAAATGGATGTAAAGGCTTGACAAAATGAATCAATTGATGTATACTGGTATTCAAGTTTGAAAGAATTAAATATATAATTATTCTAATAACCAAATCCTCTGGGACTCTCCCAGAGGATCTTTGGTAACTCACTCTCCAATTCTATAAATTATTGAAGGAATATATTATGAAAGTTTCAGATAAATTATCTAAAGTCAGTCAATCTTTTACTATCAATCTGTATGATAATGGATTCATGATTGATATTGATGGTAGAGATGATAATGATGATTGGGTAACTTCTAAGATTATAGTATCTAGTGAAGATGAATTGGTTGCTTTAATTAAAGAAATTGTATCTTTACCAAGAGATTAATATTTTATTGTTTGATATGAGATTGTAGCTCAATGGTAGAGCAACTGGCTTTTAACTAGTAGGTTCAGGGTTCGAGTCCCTGCAATCTCACCAATTTTTAGGAAACAATGTGATTAATTTGATATGTTTATTAAAATCACAGGATAGTGTGTTTTATATTGATTTACATAATCAAACGCATACTAACTTTAGACCTTGGGCAATTTTAGAAATGACTAAATGGGGTCCAAAACAATTTGATATCTATCATACAAAAGAACAAGCAGAAACTGCTGCTAAGTTGTATGGAATAACTATTGTTGATGACCCCGAAAGTCTAAGTTTAAACCTTGTTGGAGACACTAATTAATCAAAATCAGGAAATATTCCATTTACACAAATAATGTATTTGGGTTCATTGCCCCAACCATTATTCAAAACCGATGGTGGATTTGGTCTTAGGTCTGGTAGTTTGAAACTAGTATTACCATCACCTCCATATGTATATCCAATAACCGCAAATAGTGGTTGATATTGCTGAACTTGTAATGTTTGTCCTTCACAAAACATATAATTTGAAAGACAACGTTGACTAGCGAACTGTTTAATTACACCAACATATTCATCCATAATTTTCTCCTATCATGTGTTAAAAATAATATATATGCTTTTATTTTTATTCTTAAATTGATAGTTTCCAGTTTATAATTATAATATGATGCTTGTTGAAAATATTTCTAGTAAAATTAGGTTACACCATAATTTATATTCTCTTCCTGTTTTTGGAGAATATTGGGAAGAATTACTACACCTTTCTCTCTTGGAGATTGGAAAAGATTCTGATTGGCAACCAAACCGATCACATTCAATTGGAAAGGATATTGTAAATAGTGATTATGGTAAAATTTCATGCAAATCTGGCGAATATGATTTAAAGAATAATACATTAACACTCAATGGTTCCAGAACGACAAAGTATAAAACGATTGAAGAAAAGTTAAAATTTTTATCAGAAAAAACAGATGATACATATTTTTGTTTAGCAAGAAATAAGAAAGAGTGGAATTCTGGAATTAAAAATTATTATCTTTTTATTTTTGATTCTCAGTTGTTGGATTATAACAAGCAATGTTGGGAATCTTTTAATTCTGGTTGGAAATGTGATGCTAAAAATTACAATGCTAAAATTATAAAATCAATGTCAGATCAACTCTGGACAACTATAAATACAAATAATATAATTGAACCAAAGATTATTTCAATATGATTGATGTTTATAAAATAGTAAATGTAAAAAATTCATTAAGAAATTTATCTGATGAAAAGTTTGAATTGATTCTACCACAATTAGCAGAAGAAATTTCAAAAATAAACATTGAAGTTAATTATCAAGATGAAAAATTACAGCATGATTGGAGAAGTCTGAATAATTGGACTGCATTAAATAATAACATAAATTCAACATCAAGATTTGGAATGAAATTATGTGAACATTTTTTTCCAAACTTTTTTGATATTGAGAATAATAGAGGACAAAGTTTTCGCAATCTTTGGAATAAAGATAATCTAATTAAGATTTTAAGGTGGAATAGAAAAAGTCATTCAACTCCATACTTATCTGAACTAAAGCGTGGAATATACTTTTGCTGTGGATTAACAAAGAATACTATGTATCGCCCACAAATGGCAAAAATGATTTGTGATGTATATAAACCACAGACAGTTTTAGATCCTTGTGCTGGTTGGGGTGGAAGATTGCTTGGTACTATTGCTTCTGGTGCAAATTATATTGCATTTGAACCAAATACTAAAACATATAATAATCTATGTGCATTGGTTAGTTTTCTCAATATTGAAAATAAGGTTACTTTGATTTGTGATGATGCGTTGAATATGTTGAATTATGATATTCAAAATGTAGATTTGGTTTTAACTTCTCCTCCATATTTTGATTTAGAGATTTATACTAAAGAATCAACCCAATCAATTGAAAATCATTCAACATATGAATCCTGGACAAATCATTTTTTATCTGGTATAATAGAAAAAAGTAGTTCGTTATTAAATATAAATGGGGTTAGTTGTTGGAATGTTGGTAAAGTGGAAAAACGCGATATGAATATTGACGTTGAAAAGATTCACAATAGATTACAATTCAATAAAATAAATCAATTTTCTGTTATTAGTAGTAAACGACAATCTTTACAAAAACTTAGTAATGAAAAAAAGAGTTCTGATGTAACTGTTATATATAAGAAATAAGAGTCTGTAGCTCAATCGGGAGAGCACCGCACTGTCACTGCGGAGGTAGTGGGATCAAAACCCATCAGACTCGCCAATTTAATTGATATAAGTAATAAAATGCCTCTGTAGCTCAATTGGTAGAGCAACGCACTTGTAATGCGTAGGTTGTGGGTTCAATTCCTATCGGGGGCTCCAGATGAAATGTGATTGATTATTATTGATTGATCGCGAGACAACGATACCCTTACGTTGATAAAGGAAGAAGGGAATTAATTTTCGCTTTACTTTTTTAGGAAAGTTTGGTATAATGGTTGGTAGGTTGAGAAGACAAAGCTGCTGGGTACTCTAGTGGCAAGAGAAGTGACTGTTAATCACTCGCATTCGGTAATACCGTACGCAGGTTCGATCCCTGCTCCAGCAGCTTTGTCTTTTCTTATAATTTAATGGGGTATTAGTGATTGAGGGCAACACATCGGTTTTGCAATCCGAAGAACGGGGATCGTTACCCCGATACTCCACCAGTTTAATCTCTGAGTAGCTCAACTTGGTAGAGCATACCGTTTGGGACGGTAAGGTTGCACGTTCAATTCGTGTCTCAGAGACCATTTAATAAAAAAGGAAATTATGGTTGATATTGAAAAATTAATGATTCTTGTTGATGATTATGCGTTTTCTATTTTTGGCGATGATAGTGGTGAACAAAAAAGAAAACTAATTATTGATTATTTGGAAAAATTAAATGATCCAAAATTAGAGTTATTCACCTATTATGATAAAAATGGAAATAGAACAGCAGATAAAACCAAAGCAAAAACTGCTCTATTTCTAATAAAATAATATTAATTCCCCTAGAGTTTGTAACACATCCGAAACATTATAAAATTGGATTTTTATATATAATTGAGGGAATAACAACTCTAAGGTGGAAAATGCAGACCATAAACATCCAAGAAGTCAAAGAATTCATAGAAGCACAAGGTCCAAATACAAAAATTTATATTGGTGGTGATTCGGAAAGATTTAGAGTGAAAGGAGTTTGGTATGCTGAATATTACACAGTAATTATTGTTCATATAAATGGTAAACATGGATGTAAAGTTTTTGGTGAAATCTCAAGAGAAAGAGATTTTGATCAAAAGAAGAATCGCCCAAGAATGCGTTTGATGAATGAAGTTATGAATGTAGCAAATCTCTATATGAAATTAGGAGAAATCCTAGAAGATAGAAATGTGGAAATCCATCTTGATATTAATCCAGATGAAAGATATGGAAGTTCTTGCGTAATCTTAGAAGCGATTGGTTACATTAGAGGAATGTGTAACGTAACTCCTTTTGTAAAACCAAATGCATGGGCAGCAAGTACTGTTGCTGACAGATTCAAATCCCTTACTCACCAATCCCTTACTCACCAATCCCACAACCCAATCCCATTAACCCCCATTAAACACTAACCAAAATGAAATACTTAACTCTACTTCTCTTTTTATTGCCATTCACCATTCAAGCACAACAAAAGTGTTTTATTGAAACATCACAAAACCAAACAACCTATTATAGATTAAATCTCACTCCGACATCACAGAATAAGACAATCAGGACTTATTTTGTAACAGGAATCTCATTTAAACCAGCAGATCCAAATACTGTAAAAAGTGTATATGGTTCTTCATATAAGAAGGATCAAGTCTGGGAAATCTCTCTAACAGAACCAGGCACACGCCCAGTTCTAGCATTTTGGGACTTCTATACTATGGATGATAAATCATATAATGCTCAACAGTTTACTACTCCATCACTTCCAGTAACTGTAATCATTACTCCTTGTAAGTCACTCCCATAAACTAAAATGTCACACTTTAAATTCTTTATTCTTTCTCTTTTAATTTTCATCTCATCAGCATATTACCTATATGAATACCAAGTATGAAAAATATATTGTAGCAGCAGGATTTATAACCATTCTTCTTCTAATGTTAATCTAAAAGCTTGACAAATCAAATAATCAAGAGTATAATGTAAACATAATGCGGAAGTAGCTCAGAGGCAGAGCGCTGTCCTTCCAAGTCAGATGTCGTGGGTTCGACCCCCATCTTCCGCTCCATTAATACTAAAATGAAATACTTTATATACTTTCTCCAATACATTCTATTTCTATTTCTCCTCATCTGTTTCGGAGGAATAACAGGACTCTTACAGTGACGGGACGACGAGTATTTTAGAGGTATATTGATTTTATTTCGGGATCGTCTAATGGTAGGACAGCAGACTTTGACTCTGCGAATGGTGGTTCGAATCCATCTTCCGAAGCCAATTTTTAGAAATGTATTGTCAAGGTAGCGTATATGGACGCATATACTATTCGGGTTCAACTGGCGAGGAACGAATCCTGAGATAACTGACTAGTCGCTACGGAGAGGAATGCAACCTCACTCCCAAATAGGTCAGACAATACATTTCTAAAGGGCCTCTAGCTCAATGGTTAGAGCACCAGACTCATAATCTGTTGGTTCTCGGTTCAAGTCCGAGGGGGCCCACCATACATAATGTAACACATAGAGATGTTTTTTGTATAAATACAAAAGAGTTGACAAGTTGTTTAATAGGTGATAAAATGTGGACAAAACCAACATTCAGAGATCTAAGATTAGGGTTTGAAGTAACTTGTTATATTCTTAATAGATAGTTCTATTTAAATATATCAAATAAAACAGTATAAAACATTAATATTCATTGATTATAAAGGAATATCATATCGTTTAACATATAATACAATATCGTAATGTAATCCATTGAACATATTGAAGTTTTTCTAATGATTTTAAAGAATATATCAAATATATTCAAATTCCCCTATTTATCCCCACTTTTTCCCCCAATTACCCCCCGTTCCGCTATACGTCCCGCCC
>Ga0194037_1000229_pt1 | contig 44062 bp, 42 predicted proteins | sample JunL306m_MetaG_FD_148653 | JGI IMG/M metagenome (GOLD analysis project Ga0194037, IMG submission 148653) | Anoxic zone freshwater microbial communities from boreal shield lake in IISD Experimental Lakes Area, Ontario, Canada - Jun2016-L304-6m | ecosystem: Environmental > Aquatic > Freshwater >... | reverse complement strand
GTTGCTGGTGCGCAGGCTCTGGATGGTGACCACAATAATGCAGACGCGCTCGGTCAAATCTTGCGGTCTGATCTGCTCAATGTCGCTGATGTCGAAAACGGAGACTCGCCCGTCAAACGCGTTGTCAATGGCGGCGCGGTAAGGGTGCGACGGCTTTTTCAGCGCTTCGGCGGTCTGTTTGCGGATGGTGCTGGTCGGCACCAGCCAGAGTACAACAGGATAATCGCGTTCAAGATAGTTGCGTCCGGCAACGGCGATGGTGTGCGCGGCCAGCAGCGTTTTGCCCGCACCGGTTGGCAGGCGCAGGCAGAGGTTGGGCACTCCTGCCAGTTGTGGAATGGTGCGATAGGGGCGCGGGTTGTCCGTCAGCAAGCTCTCGCGAAATGCCTGCTCCGGGTTGCCGGTGATGCGGGTACGGTTGAGACAGGCGGCAAGAGTATCGAGGGCGCTCTTTTGAAAGTCTTTGAGTTCCATAAATTGATGCTCTTATCGCGCTTTAATATCGTAGGGAATCTGGCGGAACATTATCTCTCGGCTTTTCAGGCGCTCGTCGCTCAAAAGGCACCCTTCGCCGAAGATCACTTTTGGCCCGTCGTGAGGCGGCAGGCAGGCAAGCACCTTTGTGGTCAGCACATTGCCCCCCTCTGGCCGGTTGTCGCCCAAAATGCCGTTATAGAGCAGATAGTAGCCGATACCCTCATGGCTGCCAAGGAGAGGGGAGTCGGCGCTGCCGGAGTAGGGAATACCGGTTTCGAGAAACCAGATATGGGCCGCGAGCGGTGCAAAGCGGATTTCGGGAGCAACATGGCCGCTTTCGTCAAAGACCGGAACCCCGAGACGGTAGAAGCGAAAGCCGCCGCCGCCCTTCCAGCCAACAGCTTCAGAGATGCCGCCCTGCTCGCCCTCGATAACCTTTTGCAGGCGCGGGGCGCAATGGGTCATGGCGTGGTCGCCCATTTCAATGCCGATATATCGCCGTCCCATTTTATGCGCAACAGCAGCGGTGGTGCCGGAGCCGAGAAAGGAGTCGAGAACGAGGTCGTTCAGATCGGTTGCAAGATAAATTATTCGTTCCAACAATCGTTCCGGTTTTGGCGTATCAAAGGCATTTGCTGCTCCAAACAGTTCATTAATCTCTTTTTTTGCTTCTTGATTATGCCCTACTTCGTTGTTTGGCCACCAACTCCAGGCAACCTGTCCTTCTGACTCAAGGAGGTATGTCTTTTTTCTTGGAATCCCTTTTCCGTCTTTGCCAAACCAAATGCGACCATCATTTTTCAATTTGAGAAATACCGTTTCGATGTTTTTCCAGCATCGCCCTGTTGGCGGATCATATTCAGCTCCGGAAGGAGTTACGATTCGATACATCTGGTTCGGTCTGAACCCTTGTGCAGTATAATCAGAAGAAGCCCACGGCCCCCTCAGGTCATTATCAGGATTTTTATAGGCAGCTTCTTGCTTCTCATTTTTTTTGAGTGGCTTGAGTATGTTTTTAAATGTCAGCAAATTTTTCGCGAATACTAAAATATGGTCATGCCCAGCGCCAAGAGTAGCTCTCATGTCCGGTGACGTTCGTTTCTGCCAAACTACATTCGCCACAAAATTCTTCCTCCCAAAAATCTCATCCATGATCACCTTGAGATAATGCGCCTCATTATCGTCAATCGTCACCCAAATGCTCCCATCCTCCGAAAGCAACTCGCGCAAGAGTTCAAGGCGCGGATAGATCATCGCCAGCCATTTGGTGTGCTCCAGATTATCGTCGTAATGCTCAAAGGCGCTGCGGGTGTTGTAGGGCGGGTCGATAAAGACACATTTCACCTTCCCGGCATAATAGGGCAGCAAAGCCTTCAGCGTATCAAGGTTGTCGCCCTGAATCAGCATATTGGCCGTATCGCGCTCCCCGCAGGAGAGCTCCCTTACCTCCTCCAGCAACCGGTAGGGCGTCTCTGATGCTGCATGAATATCCCTGTCGCGGGTAAGCCAGTGCAAAAGTGGCATAGTCTTCGGTCCCTCCTGACGTCAAACACATAGTTTTTCCAAAATCAGCCCGCCATCCCTGCTTCTTGTTTGGCCAGCAAAGGGTGATGGCCGATAAAGATAAACAACGATTTCTATTAAACGTGCTGTTTTTGAAGGAGCCAGTTGATCTTTTCATTGTTTCAGTTTGGTTCTTTTGTTCTCCCCTCCGTTTTAATAGTGAGGTAGTATGATTCCGATGGCAAAAAGCTGAAAAACTAAAAAAAGAGCTTGGTGGGAAATGCTCGTTTGCTTACATTTACATCAATAACACCTGCCACGCTTCCCGATTGAACAGCGCACCCGGGCAGGTTTTCGCTTTTCAGGTGGCACCCTCTTTCAAGCATCAGGAGCAGAAAAAAAATCGAAAATGAGGCTTTATCATAAGGATAAGCTACAGAGTTCAGGTTGCGACTTTGCGGAATTATTTTTTCATAAGTGAGGAGCTGTTTTATGAGTAATCAAGAGATACTTGACCTTGCGATGACCCTCAAACCAGTAGAGAGGCTTCTGATTATTGATGGATTGTTGCGAAGCCTTGACGAGCCAGACCACAAGATTGATGAGCTTTGGGCTGTGGAAGCAGAGAAACGTCTCAGTGCCTACCGGGAGGGGCGTGTTGAGGGTATTCCCATGGAAGAGGTCTTCAAAGAGTAGATGAAGGTCGTTTTTTTGAAATATGCCAAGCAAGAACTGGATGATGCCACCCAGTTCTATGAATTGGAGTTCAGCGGTCTTGGTCGGCGCTTCAGGGAAGAGGTAAAGAATGCGGTATCAAGAATTGTCGAATATCCCGAAGCATGGCCTCTTGAACGAGGGGATTTCAGAAAATGCATGCTTCATAAATTCCCCTATGTATTGCTCTATTCTCTTGAAAAGACGCATCTCATTATCATTGCAGTTGCGCATCAGCACAGAAAACCAGAATACTGGATTGATCGGGAAATAACATAACACTCCGTCGCCAAAAGAGAGCTTAAGGTTTTTGGGCTGGATTCTTTAGATGTTGACGATATTCTTGATTACTTCTGTCTGGCTGGAGATAAACGGCAAATATTTTACTTGTGGCGACCGTTGCTCAGAGACCCAAAAGATGATATGGTGCTGGAGCTTGCCGTAGAATCGGAGAGTAACTGGATTGTCACCTTCAACAAGCGTGACTTTAAGGGATGTGAAATATTCGGGATCAAACTTGCTACACCACAAGAATTTTTACACCTGATAGAGGAGGGGTTATGAGCACATTAAGTGTCAGATTACCGGAATCATTACATAAAAAGGCAAAAGAGCTTGCGGTTCTGGAGCATATTTCGGTCAATCAATTGATCAGCTCTGCACTGGCTGAAAAGATCTCCGCGCTGATGGCTGAAGAGTACCTGCATCAAAGAGCTGCACGGGGCAGTCATAAAAAGTTTTTGGATGCACTCTTCAGGGTAAAGTCGATTGAGCCGGATGAAAAGGATCGGTTGTAAGCCAAGATATTGCAGGATTGAGGATGTTCCCATTATAGAAGTTTTCCCGAAATAGAACACATTTTCTGAATTTTACCTTATCTCATTTTTAAAGACAATCGTTACCCGTGAGACCAAAAACAATCATGCTGCTCGGCAGCGGAGAGCTGGGCAAAGAGTTCGTCATTGCCGTTAAACGACTTGGTCACAACGTAATAGCTGTGGACAGCTACAACGATGCGCCGGCGCAGCAGGTGGCTGATGAGCGTGAAGTGATTGATATGCTTGATGGCAAGGCGCTTGATGCCATTGTGGCCAAACATCAGCCCGATCTGATTGTGCCTGAAATTGAGGCCATTCGCACGGAGCGCTTTTACGATTACGAAGAGCAGAGGATACAGGTGGTTCCTTCGGCGCGGGCGGCTAACTTCACCATGAATCGCAGAGCTATTCGCGATCTTGCCTCGAAAGAGCTTGGCCTTCGCACGGCAAACTATCGTTATGCCGCTTCGCTTGAAGAGCTGCGAAGGGTGGTGGCGGAGGTGGGCACTCCCTGCGTAGTCAAGCCGCTGATGAGCTCCTCGGGCAAGGGGCAGTCAACGGTGAAAAGCGAGGAGGATATTGAGAAGGCCTGGAGCTATTCGCAGAGCGGCAAGCGTGGCGACAGTGCCGAGGTGATTGTGGAGTCGTTTGTTAACTTTCATACCGAGATCACCTTGCTCACTGTGACACAAAAAAACGGCATGACGCTTTTTTGCCCTCCCATCGGCCATCGCCAAGAGAGGGGCGATTATCAGGAGAGCTGGCAGCCCTGCCTCATCAGTGAAGCGCAGTTGCAGGAAGCGCAAGAGATTGCCGATAAGGTGACCCGGTCGTTGACCGGTGCCGGAATTTGGGGGGTGGAATTTTTTCTTGCCGATGACGGCATCTACTTTTCGGAACTCTCTCCCCGCCCGCACGATACCGGCATGGTGACGCTGGCAGGGACGCAAAATCTCTCGGAGTTTGAGCTTCATGCACGGGCGGTGCTGGGTCTGCCGATACCCGAAATCACCCTGATGCAGGTGGGTGCAAGTGCGGTTATTCTGGCCGATAAAACGGGCACAAATCCTCAATACATCGGGGTGGATGAGGCTCTCAAGGAGGCTCGCACCGACATTCGCATCTTTGGCAAACCCGTGACCCGTCCTTACCGGCGAATGGGCGTTGCGCTGGCTTACGATCAGTTGGGCAGTGATGTCACTGTTGTGAAAGAGAGGGCCATCGCCAATGCCAGGAAGGTGACAGTGGTCACGGAGTAGCTTGTGCCTCCCTTCAGAAGCCCGAACGTCACGACGCGCCAGCCATTGGAGTCTGAAATGTGGAGGAGTCCGAGATTTGCTTGACAGGCTTTCAACTTTTTTTGTATTTTTGCCGACAGGTTTTTGCCCGTACTCTCCGTACGGGTGAATGTCGAGCACCACAACCCCGATAACCTCAAAGGAGAATCTTCATGAACGTATATAGAAAAAAATGTTTTACCCGCTTATGGATGGTGTCGCTGCTGGCTGCCCTGAGTCTGGTCATGCTCTCTGCGCTCTCCTACGCCGTCACGGTCGGCGAGAAATATGGTGGCGGAGTGGTTTTTTATGTTGATGGCACCGGAGAGCACGGCCTGATTGCAGCCCCGATCGATTATTCAACCGAAATGGACTGGCAGACTGCCATCGACCAATGTAAAGAGCTGGAATTTGAGGGTTTTCATGACTGGTTCCTGCCAAACAAGGAGCAACTGAATCTGCTCTATCTCAACAAAGCGGTTGTGGGCAGTTTTTCGGAGAGCAACCACTACTACTGGAGCTCCTCGGCCTTTGATGACGAGAATGGCTGGTTCCAGTACTTTGCCAATGGCCAGCAGATGTACTACAGCAAATATTACTACAGTCGTGTTCGTGCAATAAGAGCTTTTTGAGCAGCACATCACGAAAGAGAGAGAATCTCCTCCTCCAGTAACTGCTGGTTATAGAGTTCAGCATACAGATGCTTCTGTTCCAGCAGCTCCTCATGGGTGCCGCTCTCAACAATGCTCCCCTCTTTCAGCACCACAATGCGGTCGCAGTGCTTCACGGTTGAGATGCGGTGGCTGATCAGCAGAATAGTGGTGTCGGGGAGCTTCTGCAAAAGGGCCTCAAAGATGCGGGCTTCGGTGTCGGTATCAACTGCCGAAAGTGCATCGTCGAGGATGAGTAGCTGAGGTTTCCAGGCAATGGCCCTGGCAATGCATGCTCTCTGCTTCTGTCCCCCGGAGAGGTTGATCCCTTTCTCTCCAAGCATGGTATCAAAGCCCTGGGGAAAATCTTCCACATCCTCCTGGAGCATCGCTATTCTGCTCGCCTCAACCACAGCTTCAGCATCCTCTTCGTGGCTGCCCCAGTTGATGTTGTGGGCAATGGTGTCAGAAAAGAGAAAATTGACCTGGGGAACAAAGCCGACAAGCTCTCTCAGCGCAGTCAGAGGAAGAGTGCGGATATCGCGACCATCAAGCAGTATTGCCCCCTCAACCGGTTCATAGAGTCGGGGAATAAGGTTGACCAGCGTTGTTTTGCCTGATCCGGTAGCGCCGACAATGGCCACCTTGGAGCCTGCGGCAATGTCGAGGGTGATGTTATCAAGAACAGGGTGATTCTCCTGACCGGGGTAGTGGAAACGAACATTCTGGAAAGAGAGTTTGCCTGTAAAGCTTTTATTTTCGGTGTTCTCTCTCTCCTTTTCGCTGATATCCGGCTTGATGCTGAATATTTCGTTCAACCGTATCTGGGCAGATGCCGCTCTCTGGATAATACTGGTGACCCAGCCGATGGAGATGATCGGCCAGCTCAGCATCGAGACATAGACGATAAATTCGGCGATGCCGCCAACCGTCATGGTGCCTTCGATAACATTGATGCCGCCGACCCAGACAACGGGGAGCAGAGAGAAGGCGGTCATGGAGGTGAGAAAGGCAAAAAAGAGCGCCTGCAGTTTGCCGAGAGAGAGGTTTTTGCGATAGTACTCCTTGTTGAGCGAGGCAAAGCGCTGGATTTCAAAGGCTTCACGGGTGTAGCTTTTGACCACCCTGATGCCGGAGAGGTTCTCTTGTACCAGATTGGTGATGGCGGCATAGCTCTCCTGAATGCTTTTTGACCTTTTTTGCATGGAGCTGCCTATTTTATAGACGGAGTAACTCAGCAGAGGGGCGGGCAGCAACGCAAAGAGGGTGAGCTTCGGGGAGATGGCCACCATTGCCACCAGGGCAAAAATAAGTCGGAACAAGGTGTTGAGAGAGTACATGATGCCGGGGCCAAGAAACTCTCTGATAGCGTTCAGGTCGTTGGTACCTCTTGAGATAAGCTCTCCGGTGCTGGTTGTGTTGTAAAATCGTCTTGGCAGGGTCTGGAGGTGCTGGTAATAGTCGTTTTTCAGATCAAACTCTATGTGCCTTGATGCAACAATGATATGTTGCCGGACAAGAAAGAGAAAATAGCCGCTCAGTGCGCTCAGGAGAAAGTAGAGGCCGGTGTCGCGGAGCACCTCCCGAAGTTCAAATTTTTTGTTCATGGTGTCAATCGCCAGCCCAATGAATTTTGGCGCAATGACCGCAAAAAGGTTGGTCAGGATGATGAAGAGAAATCCAGACCAAAGATTTTTTTTATACCTTAACAGATAAGGTTTGAGGCTGAGAAGATTTTTCATCCGTCCAGGAGTTTTAAAGTGACGGTAGTAATGTAAGCCAAGAAGAGGGAAAACAAAATTTCATATCTGGTTACTTACCTATGGCATTTGATTCAACGAAGAGCTATTACTCTATCAGTGAGGTGACTAAAATCGCAGGGGTTCCTGCTTATCTGCTCCGGTACTGGGAGGGCTTCTTTACTGAACTGAAGCCAGCAAGGGACACTCGAGGGAACAGGCGGTATACCAACCGCGATATTGCCATGGTGCTCAATATCAAGGATCTTGTGTATGAGAAAGGTTACAAGCTGGGCAAAGCGAGTGAGATGGTGAAGGGCAAGCCACGCAATAGTGATGATGATCACAAGACCACGGAGATTCTCAAATTGCAGAAACAGATTGGCAGTGAGAAGAATCGTCACAGCGCTGTGGATGAACGACGTACCCTGTTGCTGAAGGAGATAAAGGTGGAGATTGAGGATATTCTCCAGTTACTGGGATAAGCCATAGAGCAGGCCCCTCAATGGGCAAAAACAAAAAACCGGCTCCCGGCCGGTTTTTTGCTGGATAATAAATCTGTTATTTACTGTGCATACAGCACTTCAAACTGTCCGGTGCCACCCTTGCAGACATGCTCTACCCAGCGGCCGTAAGAGCCACCGCTCCAGCGATACTCTTCGAGGTTCTGTGAACGGAACTGTGGAGCTGCATAACGAACCTTGTAGCCCTTTGGCACAACAATTTTCAACTGCGAATCGACCGTAAAGTCATTCAGTTTTCCAACCATACCGTGATGCACAAGAGGAATCAGAGGATGGTTCAAAATTCTGCGAAGTCCACCCCCCGCATCAACAGAAACACCAGGGAACTCACCATCAACCTTCACCTCAATACCCTGCGAATCGGAGCGGAATGCAGCTTCAACTGAAGCCGGTTTGTTCAGTTTATCTGCGGGGAAAAGCTCTGCCCAGCGTGCGATCGAGTCGACAATACCGGAGCCACCATGTGAGAAGCGCCATCTGGTAACACCAACCGGCCCTTTTTCACCGCTCTGAGTACCGATGCTGTTCACCTCAATTTTTGAAATTCTCTGGCCACCTTCGTTGAGTGCAGTGAAAGCCGGGCCGATAAACCAGAACTCGCGAATCCAGTCGTTGAATGCGCCATTTGACTGCAATGAACGCATGGTTCCTTCCCACGTGTCAATAACGTCGTTATTGTCAAGTGGAACTTTCATAATGATGTCATGGAACTGGCGCCCCTGCATGTAAATGGGGTTTGGGACATTTCTTTTTACTGCGTCTGAGCGGAAGTAGAAGAGGTTTACAACGGAGCCTTCAAAGGAGAATGAGTGAGAGAAGTCGCCCACAGTAACGGAGCCCTCGCCAACACAAATTCGTCTCTCTTTGGTTTCATTAGCAATATCAGCCTCGATAACCAACTTGCTTTTTGTACTGTCTACAATTGACTCAATAACAGCCGACAATCTGACAAAACCTTTTGCCGGATCAAGTGGTTTTACATTGATCTTGATGTTACAGTCTGCCGGTAGCAAAGGGAGTGCGGGTGGCACGTTTACCTTGGCCCTGCATTTTACCTTGCCCCACGAGCTTGAACCGCCTTCGAGTACGATTTCGTAGTCGGAGTGCGCGGTTGTGGTGTCTTTAGTGCCGAAAAGAGCCATAATGAGTTCTCCTTTTTCTGATGGCGTTGAAATTGGATATTGTCAGGAAAAATTATTATCAAATATATAGTTCCTGTTAAGTAACAGATTGAAACAAATTTAAAGAATAAAAATCAATAATTAAAGTAAAATATGTTTTGAGCCCTTATGCGGCTGCCCGAAATATCGTTTACTTTCAGCGATTTCTATCTTCACCCTGAATTTTTTTATTTTCCATCCCTGCTGCCGCTAACTTTTAGACGCAAACCATGAACAGACTGATCCATTCCCGTTATGCGGCATCCATCTTGAGCGGAGTACTTCTTGGCGTATCATTTCCGTCGTATCCCTTTATTCGTCTTGAGTTGCTGGCATGGGTCGCGCTTGTGCCCCTGCTTCTCTCCCTTCGAACGGTAGAAAAGGTCGGGGAGCTGTTTCGACGGCTCTATGTTGCCATGCTTCTTTTTTGTTTGATCAGCCTTTGGTGGGTGAGTCTTGCAACCTTACCAGGCGGCATTCTTACCATGCTGGCACAGGCCTGTTTCATGACGGTGCCTCTCCTTGCTTTTTTTCTTATAAAAAAATGGGCAGGGTATCGTTTTGCCCTCTTCTCTCTTCCTTTTCTCTGGGTGGCATGGGAGTGGGGCTACATGCAGCAGGACCTCTCGTTTGGATGGCTTACTTTCGGCAATTCCCAGGCCAATTTGAATCTCATGATTCAGTATGCCGATATCACCGGAGTCTGGGGGATAAGTTTCTGGCTGGTATCGTTTAATGTCCTTGCTGTTTTTGCTTTGACTGACTGCCGGAAGAAGCTGTTGCTGCCGCTTCTCTTGATGAGTGTGATGGTGTTGTCTCCCTTGCTTTACGCTTCCTGGCTTTTTTACCGTCAGAGTCCTGTTTCCGGAGCGTTGCTTAAGCTCCGGGTAACGCTGGTGCAGCCTGATATTGATCCTCATAACAAATGGGTTCGGCGAAACAGCGAAGATATCCTTGAGCGGTATTATCGTATGACGGCAAGGGCTGTGCGCGAGAACAGGCCAGAGCTGATTGTATGGCCTGAAACAGCCATTCCGTTCCCTGTTTTAAGCAGAGACTATCTCTATGATATGAGGTTTTTGCAGGGATCATTGCGGCAATGGAATGCTGCTCTCTTGACTGGTTTTGTTGATATGGAGTCCGACAACAATCCCCCTTACGAGAGCTTTAATGCTTCCATGCTTCTTGTACCAGGTCAGAGCGTGCCGCAGATTTATCGTAAAATGAAGTTGGTTCCGTTTGCTGAAAGGGTGCCTTATGTGGATTATTTGCCGTGGCTTGCGAACGCATCGTTTTCACTTTCCGGCATCAGGGGCTGGGGGAAAGGGCACGATTCGGCGGTACTGAGGCTTTCGTCATCAAAAGGAGAGATTATTTTGGCCAATATTATCTGTTACGAATCTGTTTTTCCTGGATTTGTGACAGAGTTTGTTCGTAAAGGTGCGCGAATGCTCACGCTTGTCACCAATGATGGCTGGTATGCGACCTCTTATGGACCTTATCAGCATCTGGCTATTGGTCGACTCCGCTGTATTGAAAATCGTAGGGCTATGGCGCGTTGTGCCAATACAGGGCTCACGGTTGTGCTTGACAAGTTCGGCCGTACCATGGCTGAAATTCCCTGGTGGCAGGAGCAGACCTTGACAGTTGACGTGCCACTTGCGAGCGCTTTGACCTTTTATACCACTCATCCTGATCTTTTGCCGAAAGTGAGTTCAGTAATTTCAGCTCTTTTGTTGTCCATTGCTTTTTTCAGGAGAACGATGAAAGTTTTGTGATGGAGTGTGAGGGGCACTGATAAAACCAGTTCTGAGACTACAGTGCGTATGCCTTGATTTTTCTGTGAAGCGTTCGTTCGGTGATACCGAGGGCCAGAGCAGTTTTGCGTTTGTTGCCTTTGCAAATTTTGAGCGCTTCAGCAATGGTTTTTTTTTCAATCTCATCAAGCGATTGCAACGGTGCCGCTCCATTTGTCGAAGGCGGTATAAGCGCAGGAGGGTCCTGGTGTCGGGTTGCCGGAAAATCTGGCAGCAGCAGCGGTGTTATCGGTCTGGTATGTACGAGATGCTGAAGCAGTTGACGGATTTCAGTCACCTCCTGGCGGAGTTGTATGATATTACTGAAGATCACCTGGAGTTCATTTTTTTCCGATTTGGCAGGGTCATGGACCAGACTTTTATATCTGTTGCGTTGAACAAGATGCTTCTCAAGAATTTCGGGGGTGATATATCTTCCTTTTTCAAGCACAAGCAACGATTCTATAAGATTTCTGAGTTCCCTGACATTGCCAGGCCAAGGGTAGCGCATCAGCATTTCGGCCGCGTCAGGGCTGAACCCTTCAAAGACAATTTTATGTTTAAGTTCAAACTCATGCACAAAATTTTCTGCAAGAAGGAGAGTGTCGCCACCCCGCTCACGAAGAGGGGGAATCTGAAGTTCCACACTGCGAAGGCGATAGAAGAGGTCTTCCCGAAAATTTTTTTCAGCAACAGCCTGGTACATGTTTTTGTTTGTGGCTGCGATAATGCGAGCGTCGGAGTAGATGGTCTCGGAGGAGCCAACACGCTGAAACTCTCCGGTTTCAAGAACCCTGAGGAATTTTATCTGGGTTTCAAGCGGCATTTCGCCTATTTCGTCAAGAAAGATGGTTCCTCGGTCAGCGCTTTCAAAGTATCCTTTCCTGTTTTGTACCGCTCCGGTAAAGGCTCCTTTTTCGTGGCCGAAAAGCTCTGATTCCAGAATACCAGCAGGAATTGCTCCGCAATTAACCGGGATAAAGCTTTTATCAGCACGAAGGCTGTTGGTATGGATAAACCGAGCCAACACCTCTTTTCCCGATCCAGTCTCCCCGATGATCATGACTGTAATATCTGTCCCGGCAACCTGGAGCGCAAGTTGCTTGAGCTGCGTGATCAGGGTTGACTGTCCGATAATTGCGATCTCTCGTCTCATCAGTGGTTTCTGACTTCGATTCACTGAACGGTTATGTTACAAGCCATGAACAACAACCGTTTCAAAAGGAAGTTTCTTTGCGGCCGCCACCGCCTCTTCTTTTGAGGTGTAATGGTTTTTCATCATCACCCTGTAGAATTCACCCTGCTGGATAATGGTTGCCGGAGCGTGCACGGAGATCTTTTTTGCTAGAGCTTCAGCATTGTCTCTGTTTTTAAAGCTGCCGCATTGTAATGAAAACGGTCTTTTTGCGCTCGCTTGTGTCACTGTTACTGGCGCAGGCGCGGCTGTTGGGGCAGGCAACTCTTGTTTCGGCTGCTCTTTTCGTAAGGTAACAGCTTTTTTTCGAAGTTCGGACAGGTTTTTTTGATGGCTCTTTGCCGGATTTTCTGGAATCGTAACTTTTGGTAGTGGAGCTACGCTCTCTTTTGCAAGGCTGTAGGCAGCTATGCGAGAGGTGCTAATTTGATCCAGCACAGGATCGGGATATTGTGTCAACTGCTTCTGATACAGCGCAACAGCCTGAGGGCCATCTTCAGAAAGGAGTGCATCAATCACCAGTTTCTCCGCAGGCAGGATCACTTTTTGCCTGATATTTTCTAGCAAATAAACCTTATCTTCTGCGACGTATCGGCGTATCTCCTCAGCGTACGATGGCTCTCCGGCTGAGTGTACGACCGGAGGAAGGAAAAGTGCAACAGAGAGCGCAACGCATAGTGTCGCAGGGCTTTTGCGTAAAATAGATTTGGTTTTGTCAGAGAGCATCGGTCTGCGATTTATTCTTGTTCACGGTTCCCCCAAGGGTAGTCAATTACTGAATATGCCAAATTTTTTTATATAAATATCAATTCTATGCCATGTGCCCTTTTATAGTCAAGGCTTTTGCAAAAATTAATCTTGCTCTTTTAATTACCGGCAAGCGCAATGATGGGTATCATACGCTTGAGACCCTCTTTGCGCCAATTAACTGGTATGATACCCTTGAATTCAGTGAAGCAGAGCAGATTACGATGAGTTGCTCTCGTGTTGATCTGCCGGTTGATGAAAGTAACCTCTGTATGAAGGCGGCAAAATCTCTTCAGCAGTTTGCCGGTATTCGCACCGGTGTAACCATAAAATTACACAAAGAGGTGCCTTTTGGTGCCGGACTAGGAGGGGGGAGCAGCGATGCGGCGACAGTTCTCAGAGTACTTAACGAACTCTGGAGGCTCAACCTTCCATCTGCCGATTTGCACTCATTGGCGGTGAAACTTGGAGCTGATGTCCCCTATTTTCTCTCAATCAAGGGGGTGGCTTATGCGAGGGGTATTGGTGATGAGCTTGAAGATATGGGACTTACTCTTCCTTATTATATTGTAACGGTTTTTCCTGAAGAGCATATTGCAACAGTTTGGGCCTACAAGAATTTTTACCCCCGTTTTGATCGCAGGCTTCCGGATTTGAAGCATCTGGTTTCTGACCTCTCTCTTTTTGGAAAAAAGGATGGTTTTTCAGCATTTGAAAATGATTTTGAACCTGCCGTGTTTGATCACTTCCCTGCTGTTCGTCGTGTTAAGAGGCTTCTTCTTGAGGAAGGGGGCATTTTTGCCTCTCTTTCGGGCAGTGGTTCTGCTGTTTTTGGCTTTTTTGAGAGTCACGAAAAAGCTCTGGCTGCGATGGCACTCTTGCCGGAAGCCTACAGATCAACCTTGACCCCACCTGGCTTTTCAATGGAGCAGTAACTTTTTTATTATCAATCAGTAAGTATAAAAGCCCGGGCGAACCGGGCTTTTATCGTTTTCTGGGGATTAGATCTCCTTACACATTGTAGAGCAGAAAAACGCGGAATGTATAGATGACAAAAGCAAGACAGAGAAAAAGACCTAACATGGTAAAGTAAGGGCTTTTTTGCTCTCGTGATGCTTTCTTGTCAATGAATGGAACAAGTGCCCATACAATTGCCGCAGTGGTAAAGAGAAGAATAGCAAGAAGCTCCCCACCCTGGAAGCTGAAATCTTTCAAGAGAAGGAACTGGCCCCAAAAGTACCATTCCGGTTTTATTCCAACCGGAGCTGGAGCAAGTGGATTTGCTTTGACGCCTATTTCCCACGGAAGGACTACTGAGAGATAAATCAGAAGTGCAAAACCAATCAGCCAGCCCACCACATCCTTTGCAAGAAAATTCGGGAAAAACTTCTCATAGCCAGTAATACGGCCCGACTCTTTGTAGCCGATAGGGGCGGAGGTGCCAAGAACCTGAACCAGCATAAGGTGAGCAGCAAGGATAATCATGAGGATACCAGGCAGCAAGACAACGTGCATGGAGAACATGCGAGTCAACGTCTCGGCTGAAACCTCTTCGCCCCCACGAAGAATATTTACAAAAAATGCGCCTCCCGGAACAACTTTTGGCACTTCGGTACCCACCTGGGTGGCAAAAAATGCCAGCTCATTCCAGGGAAGAAGGTAGCCGGTAAAACCAAAACCGAGGCTGAGCACAAAAAGCACAAAACCACTGACCCACATGAGTTCACGGGGCTTGCGGTAGGCTTTCATGAAGAAGGTGCTGAACATGTGGACAAAGGCCATCAAAATCATGGCATTGGCAGACCATGCATGTAACTGACGTACAAGCCAGCCAAAAGGAACTTTCTGCTGAATGAAGACAAACGAGGCAAATGCTTCCGACTCAGTTGGTTTGTAATATTGGAGAAGAAGTAGCCCGGTGAGAACCTGTACAATGAAGAAGAAAAGAGTAAGACCGCCAAAGTAATACCAGAGAGAGTGGCGATGCAGTGGAACTTCCTTTTTTTTCAGATAATCAACAATCGGGATCAGCATAGAGAAGCGTTCACTAAACCATTCGTTAACAGCACTGACCCTGGAGTCCTTGTAAGGGTTACTCTGTTGTCGATCTACCGGTGGTTTATAGACCCCGCCTGCCGATACTGCTGGTTTGGCAGCGCCTGAAACTGCTGGTTTTGCTCCACCTGGTGCCGCCGGTTTTGGCTTGGCAGCAACGTTACCTGCCATAGCGGTCTGATTGTTTTCAGCCATTTTTTCACACTCCCCTGTTTTTCAAGAATTAAAGGTTAAGCTTTCGTGATAATGAGATCTTCTCCTACAACTTTGGCTTTGAAAACTGCCAAAGGTAAAGGTTGCGGTCCTGAGATAATCTCTCCTGTCTGTTTGTATTTTGCGCCATGGCAGGGGCATGAAAGAAGATTCTCTGCGTTATCCCAGTGGACAAGGCAACCAAGATGGGTACACACCGCGCTGCATGCAGTCAGCCGACCGTTATCGTTGACGACAATAACCTTGTCTTTGTTGAACTGGTATATTTTTCCACTTTTCTCTGGCACTTCAGATGCCTTGCCGACAACAAGTTCACTGACACTTTTCGAGGTGCTTACGGGGGGGATAATGTACTTGACAACGGGATAAAGGGTCGATACTGCCACGGCTGCGCTTATCCCGCCGACCACCTTGCCGAGAAAACTCCGACGTTCAAAATCAATCCCGCCCAGCCCCTCTTCACGGGGTTTTCCGCTGATAACAGCGTTTGGTGAAGAGAGAGAAGCACTGCCCCCAAGTGCGCCCATTCTCGAAGGGCTCTTGAAATTACCTTGTTGTGCCATTACAAGCTATCTCCTTTTTAAAAATTTTGTTATGAAATTAAACACACACACACCGCAGCACTCCCTGCTAATAATGACTTCCCTTTGTTCCAATCAGGCTACGATCTTTACGAATCAAGCGTATACATTCCTTAATTATAGAGAGAATCTATACTTTTTTCATTAACTCTTCCAATCAAAAGAGCCCTTAAGACGGTTATAGCTCTTATACATGATCGAAGGGACTCCATCCCGACAGACCCGGCAACAGGTAAATAAACGCATCATCCTCGACTGAAGACGAGAAGGGTCAAGAAATTCTGAAATGCCCTTGATCGTTTCAATATTCTGTCCATCTCTCGTCAAGACAATGTCCGACGCAAAACGGAGATAAAACGGGCCAGTATCAAGCACTTTGTGATGACGGACCTCTATACCGATTTTTTTATCGAGCAATGTGAGAGTTTGGCTGTGACGAGGCGCAAAAAGACCGTATCTGAAATGATTTTCATGGAAATGCATCGAATCATGCACTGTCACTTGGTCACTTTCGTTATTCTGAAGCAAGAGCAACGTCAACGGCTTATACTCGTTATTTTTAAAGAAAACAACGTAATAGACTATATCAAATTTTTTGGAAAAAGCTCTCCCCCAATACCAGCGTGAAATGTACTCTTGCATAGGTACTGCACCGAGGTTATGGTCGTGATACCCCTTGGCCCTGAATGGAATTTTGCGAACGCCTCCTTTTTGCAGTTCGGTAACCTCAATCAAACCTTCAACATCTGCTTTTGGTACACTCAGAAGCCACTGGTGAAGCGGTACATTACCATCATTATTAGTATCTTTTTTTTCGTATCTGATTCTTCGGCTTGATTTGAACGAAAGGTTGGCTTTGACTTTTTTGTGACGTGCTGGATAAGAAAAATCGATATCAAGAGTGTACTCATCGCACTCTGCATTGAATGTAAAACTGTTTTTTTCAAATCGAATGCCTATCTCGGAGCGTGTACTTTCGAACAGTTGATGCCCCCCCTCGCGGATGAAGTTGACCACTTCATCTCCGTTTTCGTACAACTGGAAGCTGAAAGCGGAGTAATTGGATGGAAGTGGGGGAGCTGAAATAATCTTTTTCTTCCATTTCTCGTAGTGGTTGGTATAGTAGGGGGAGAAAGGAAAGCCGGCAAACCATATAAGGACAACAGAAACCCCGGTCGTTGTATCTTCCGCATCGAAATACCACCACTCATAAGCGCCCGGTTCTCGCATATCATGCCAGACCTCCTGATCAGAATCTGTGGTAATATTCATTCCGGCGGTTGGTGATGTTCAAAGACGGACGAATGTATAACCCGTAGAGTTTGGAGTGGAGTACAAAAGAGGTGTATACTACTTTTTATCGGTGTGGACAGAGAGGGAATCGAACCCACGACACAAGGATTTTCAGTCCTTTGCTCTACCAACTGAGCTATCTGTCCTTTAAACTTGAGCAAAATATAGAAATAAATCTTTTACCTCAAAAGAAAAAACAATAAGACGGAGTGATACCCTGATCACTCCGTTATCAGTCCTGAAAATTATACAGGAAAACTGACTTTTTCATTTCCATCCTTAATGCGTCTGATCACCGTCTCTTTGCCGAGCACTTCGAGCATGTGGTAAAGGCTTGGCCCAAAACTTACTCCTGAGGTCAGTATTCTCAGCGGGTGAATGAGCACCGCCGCTTTCAGCCCTTTTGGCGCAACAAATTCCTTAAGTTCAGCCTCTATCCTCTCTGCGATGAAAACATCAAGTGATTGCAGTATGACCAAAAACTCTTGCAACAGTTTTTGAGTATCAGGGGTCCACCGTTTCTTTATAGCCTCCTCATCATAACTCTCAGGTTCAAAATAGAAGTAAGATGAGAATGTTACAAACTCATGTTCAAAACCGACACGTTCTCGCATAAGCTCGACTACTTTTTCAAGATAGCAGTCACTGGTAATGACCTCTAAAGGCATCAGTGAGTTTTTCTGCTCAAGTTCAGCAAGAAGAATCGGTTTTATGACCGAAACCAGTTTCTCTGATGGACGATTTTTAATATACTGTTTCTCGAGCCAGTTCAGCTTTTCAATATTGAAAACTGCTCCGGCCTTGCCTACTCGTTCAAGTGAAAATTTTTCTATCAACTGTTCCATGCTATAGACCTCCTGCTCACTTCCCTCACCTTCATTCCAGCCAAGCATGGCAACAAAATTGATAATGGCATCATTACTATATCCTTTTTTGATATAATCTTCAACCGCAACATCTCCCTGCCTTTTGCTGAGTTTTGAACGGTCAGGGTTGAGCAAAAGAGGAAGATGGGCAACTTTTGGTGGTTCCCAACCAAAAAATTCATAGAGAAGCAAATGTTTTGGCATGGAGGAGAGCCACTCTTCGCCTCTTATGATATGGGTAAACTCCATAAAGTGGTCGTCAATGACACTGGCAAAATGGTAGGTTGGAAACCCGTCAGATTTCATCAAAACCTGGTCATCAATGGTGGCAGAGTCAAATTCGACAGGTCCTCGAATAATATCTTCAAACCAGACCGAGACATAATCAGGAACTTTCATGCGGATAACAAAGGGGCCGCCTTCATCAAATTTTTTCTTGATTACACTTGCTGGCATACTTCCACCCATCTCTTCGGGGAGCCATTTGCGATTGTATTTTGGCTGGAGACCCTGCTTTATCTGGAGTTGACGATTTTCTTCCAACTCTTCATGTGTTGCAAAACAGTAATAAGCATGGTTGTCTATCAGCAGTTGTTTGCAATATTTATCGTAGATGTCCAGTCTTTCTGATTGAACGTAGGGACCGTAATTACCGCCGTGTTCAGGACTTTCATCAGCAACGATACCAGCCCATTCAAGGGTCTTTATAAGATTTTTTTGCGCATCCTCCACTTTTCTGCTTTGATCGGTATCTTCAATTCTGATAATGAAGTCACCGCCCATTTTTTTTGCAAAAAGATAGTTATAAAGGGCGGTTCTCAGTCCGCCAACGTGCAGGTATCCTGTGGGAGAAGGTGCAAACCTGGTTCTAACCCTTTGACCAACCATAATAAGCGCTATGCTGTTAATTGTTGACAGTGAATCTATTGCAAGAGCAGTGAATTTAAGAAAAACTCATCGCATTCTTCATAAGATTAAAGATTTAGCCCAAAACTTCTGGATTCAGTGGTACTGGAGTAAACTTTCCTTCGCAAGAAAAAAAATACATAAACTTTTAGTTTTTAATTGTAGTTCTCACTTTTGTTTTCTTTTAATTACTTTTAAAGTAGTAAGTTAGATTTAATATTATTTCTTGGTGTTTATTATGTCTGAAAATCCGGTGAAAAGATCGGGAAAAGAGGCTTCCCGCAATAAATTTAAGCCTGTTCGTGACGATGATGGGAACTCTGGATGGTTTCAGGGCAAGGGAGAGACTCCACAGGGGAAGTTTCCTCGCTTTATCCTCATTATGATGGCTGGTTTGTTGATGTTGTTTGTTTTTCAACGTTTCTTTGCTGGCAACGATGGGCCTGAAATAACCTACAACGAGTATAAGTCTCTTCTCTCTCGCTCTCTTGTCAAAGAGGTGAGGGTGAAGACCTTTGAGGATCGATCAGTCACTCTTAATGGAGAGCTTGGTGCGCCTGCGCAATTGCAGCTTCTCAATGGCACAACTCTTCAGACGAATCGGTTTGCTGTTCGGATTCCCTCATTCTCTCTTGAGCAGGCTGACCTGCTTGCTGAAAAGGGAGTTCGCCTCAAGGTTGAGGAGGGTACCAGCCCCCTCAACACATTTTTTGTTCTGTTTGGTCCGTGGGTCATTTTTGGGCTGATCTATTTTTTCGTTATGAAAAGGATGAACGGACAAAATGGAGCGCAGGCAAAAAATATTTTCAGTTTCAGCAAAAGTCGTGCAAAGCTTGTCAGTGAATTTGATGTAAAGATCTCCTTCAAGGATGTAGCTGGTGTTGATGAGGCAATTGAAGAGCTACAGGAGACTGTCGAGTTTCTTACAAATCCTGATAAATTTCAGAAAATCGGAGGTAAAATACCGAAAGGGGTCCTTTTATTAGGCCCTCCAGGTACAGGAAAGACTCTTTTGGCCAAAGCAATTGCCGGTGAAGCTAAAGTGCCGTTTTTTTCGATCTCCGGAGCGGACTTTGTCGAGATGTTTGTTGGAGTTGGTGCGGCGCGAGTGAGAGATCTGTTTGAGCAGGCCAAGAAAAATTCGCCATGTATTGTTTTTATTGATGAAATTGATGCTGTCGGGCGAAGCAGGGGGGCGGGTCTTGGAGGCGGGCATGATGAACGGGAGCAGACACTGAACCAGCTTCTTGTTGAGATGGACGGTTTTACTACAAATGAGAATGTTATTCTTATTGCTGCGACAAACAGGCCGGATGTTCTTGATACAGCTCTGCTCCGCCCAGGAAGATTTGATCGCCAGATTACCATCGACAAGCCGGATATTCGGGGACGGGAGGCGATTTTGAATATTCATACACGAAATACCCCGCTTGATGCGAGTGTTGATGTTACTGTTATTGCAAAAAGTTCTCCAGGTTTTTCTGGTGCAGATCTGTCAAATTTGGTCAATGAAGCGGCACTTTTAGCTTCCAGAAATGGTCAGGATTTTATTACCGCAGAGAATTTTGAGCAGGCACGTGATAAAATATTGATGGGAACAGAAAGAAAAAGTATGTTTATCTCTGAAGAACAGAAAAAGTTGACCGCTTATCATGAAGCTGGCCATGTTCTGGTTTCGATGTTTACCAGTGGTTCGGATCCGATTCATAAAGTAACGATTATTCCACGGGGGAGAAGCCTCGGGTTAACAGCATATTTGCCACTTGAGGATCGCTATACCCATAACAGGGAGTACCTATTGGCAATGATTACCTATGCGCTTGGAGGGAGGGTCGCTGAAGAGCTTACTTTTCATGAAGTGAGCACCGGTGCTGCCAATGATATTGAGAAGGCTTCCGATATTGCCCGCAGGATGGTGCGTCAGTGGGGAATGAGTGAAAAGCTGGGTCCAATCAACTATGGCGACAGTCACAAAGAGGTTTTTCTTGGAAAGGACTATTCGCATATTCGGGAATACAGTGAGGAGACGGCTCTTCAGATAGATAATGAAGTGCGCGACATTATTATGGGATGTATGCAAAATGCCCGAAAGATTCTCAGTGAAAGGAGCGAGAGTTTGCACAAGCTGGCGAGAGCCCTTATTGAGAAAGAGTCACTTAATGCAATGGAGATAAGAGAGATCATCATAACCTAAGCCAAATATCACCATGGGAAACACAACAACAAAAGCGGATCTGGTCAATGTTATTGCCCACAAGACAGGCCTCACAAAAAATGAAACAGAATCAGTGGTTGACGGTCTTTTCGAAAGTATCATTGATTCGCTCAAGGCGGGAAAGCGAATTGAAATAAGGGGATTTGGATCTTTCAATATCAGGCATAAAAATTTCCGTCAGGCAAGAAATCCAAGAACAGGGGAGAAAGTGACGGTAGAGCCAAAGAATGTTCCAACCTTTAAAATCTCAAAGGAGTTCAAATCAGCGGTAAGTGAAAGCCTGAAAGTTGCGGGGGAGTAGATTTAAAGATTTGACGGGAGCATTGCAGGAACAACAAGGTGTCAGGATTTTTGTCAGTAAGGAGCTTCTGGAAGAAGAAAAGTGCTCCAGGCAAATCTCTGTATGGGTGCGGTTGTACAACGAAACGGCAGTATCTGCTGCCGTTTCCTCCATATTCTTTTGCTCTGTCAGGTTGACTCGGTGCGATTAACTGTATCACTCACCTTCGAAATCCGTCAGAGAGTAAACGCTGTAACCCTTTTCAAGAATTTTTTTCTCACCACCAATATCGGGAAGGTTGACGATAAAAGCCATTTCAGAGACAATGCCTCCTACCTTTTCAATCAATGCGGCTGCGGCAAGAGCTGTGCCTCCCGTGGCAAGCAGATCATCGACGAGAAGAACCTTCTGACCGGCAGAGAGTGCATCAACGTGAATCTCTATCTTGTCGGTACCATATTCGAGCTGATACTCCTGTGAAACTACATCAGCAGGCAGTTTGCCCGGTTTTCTCACCGGTACGAATCCTTTGCCAAGGGTATATGCCAACGCTCCACCAATGATAAAGCCTCGAGCCTCAATACCCACAACGACATCGAAATCCATGCCATTCTGCAGATAATGTTGCGTCAAATTGTCAATGACAAGCCTGAACCCGACAGGGTCTTTGATGAGTGTGGTAATATCACGAAAGAGAATCCCTTTTTTGGGATAGTCGGGAATAGAGCGAATGCGAGATTTAATTGGCATGGATTGCATTAGTTTACTGTTGCGAATTTAGGATGAAAAAGATTATTGAGAATCAAGATAGTACTCTCCCTTTTAAATTCAAATCTTCGTCAACGGAGTCGATCAAAACAGGCAGTTCATTCCCTTTCAGGGAATGGATCATGTTATGATCTTCACTTTCAACGATAACTCTTTGGTAGTTAGGGGTATACCCGCTGCATTGATGTATCCCTTTTTTTTGTAACTTCGGATTTTCAAACAGAACCATACAGATATTTCCGACCGAAGGCAGTTTAAATTTTCTCTCTTTCTTGTAGCCTAGCTCTACGAGCATCCTGTAGCGGTGACTAATCACTTCAGGGGTGACTGGTTTGCATTCGCGCATCTCTATTTGCCGGGCCAGATGAGTACCGGCACGAACTGAACAACTGAAGACATGAAGATATGCCAATGGAAGCTCTTCAATAAAACGGTACATGTTTAAAAAATCCTCCTCTGTTTCTCCAGGATAGCCAACCATAACATCCGCGCCAATGGCACAACCCGTAATGCTTTCAACAGCATCAAAAACTTTATTGCGATAGAGCGTCGTGTTGTAACGCCGTCGCATGGCGTTGAGAATTGTATCTGAACCACTCTGAAGAGGGATGTGAAAATGGGGTACAATTATTCTTGAACCAGCAACCAGCGAAATCAGTTCATGATTAACAATGTCGGGCTCAATTGAGCTGATGCGAATCCTGCAGATATCGATCTTTTCAAGTTGACGCAAGAGATCGCAAAGCCTCACATTGTCGTGGTGATAGTCGCCGGTATTGACCCCTGTCAGTATAATTTCACGATATCCTGATGATGCAAGAAGTGATGCACGCTCAACTATTTCAGTAGCAGGTATTGATCGCGATTTCCCTCTTATAAGGGGGATGGTACAGTAGGAACATCCATAATCACAACCATCCTGAATTTTCAAAAAAGCGCGAGTTCTTTCCTGACTTGATTGAGCAGGTAATGAGTATCCGTGACCTATTGCAGCATCTGAATCAGGATGTGTTACTTTGACAAGGGGAGTGGATGTTTTTTTTTGAAAGATCTGGTCATACCAGATCGAATCAAATTTATCATTGCTGCCAAGAATTGCATTTATTCCATTTATTTCGGAAAGTATTTCAGGATGCAATTGGGAATAACAGCCAATAACAGCTATCCTGCTCTCAGGATTATTTCTGATCAAAGATCGTATTTTTTGTCGACACTTTTGTTCAGCCTGTTGTGTTACAGCACAGGTGTGAATAATAAGAAGGTCCGCTTTTGTGCCTTTTGTGGAAAGTTTCCACCCCTGTTGGCTTAACTTGTCAAGTATGGCGGACGATTCTGCATAGTTCAGTTTACATCCAAGGGTTATTGCTGTAACGCTTTTATTCTGATGATCTTTCATATCCTTCTTATTTTCATGTATTGCCATACGTTGAAAGCTCTTGTAAAGAGTATAGAAAAACGGATGCCAGCAAGTAATACTATCGTCTTGCAGAGTGAGATATATTGTTATATATTTACGGTGTGCAAAAATACTACTAAATTCTATTCAATCACAAATACATAGAACAATGAGAAAAAGAGAAGGCGGTTCGCCGGATAAATATGATATTTTCATTCAGAGGATTGATTTTTTTCAATCGCTTGTCGAGGATAAACGGAGGCTCCAGTCTGAAATAGAGCGGATTGAGAGTGAGTACTCTGAAAAAATCAGGCCATTGGAAGATGAACTTAGTGTAGTGCTCAGGAAGCTTGAGTCAAACCTTGCAAAGCTTGAAGGGACTCCTGTCTCCACTGCTGTTGTGTCCAGTACCCAGAAGTTTAGTCGCGGTCAGCTTGGTTCATCAATCAAGGAGTTGCTTCTTTCCAATCCTGAAACAAGTTTCAAACCTCGGGATATTGCAGAGGCTCTCAATATAAAGGGATCTACTGTGAGCCTCTGGTTTAACAAATATGGTATCAATGATGCTGAAATCGAGCGTATTCCTTCTGGTAAAGAGGGTAAGCGCTTTGTGTATAAAATAAAATAAGGTACCTCTGCATTTTTTTTGGAATCGAGTTAAAAGCGCATTACGGTGCGCTTTTTTTTCTGGTAAGCACGCTACTATGATAGCCCAGATTTCGTTTATTTCGGAAAAAATTCAGTGCAAGTCCAACCATAATCATATTTCCAACAAGTGAAGAACCCCCATAAGATACAAGGGGAAGAGGCACTCCAATGACCGGAATAAGTCCGATTGTCATACCGACATTGATGACGACATGCACAAACATCAAAGAGACGAATCCTCCGAGTGTCAGTTGCACAAACTTGTTGGTAATGGCAAAAATTGTTGCAATCAATCGGAGAATCAGGATAAGATAGAGCGTTATCAGGAGAGATGCTCCAATAAACCCAAGTTCTTCTGCGATGACACAAAATATGAAATCTGTCCACTGAGCTGGTATAAAACGCAATTGTGTCTGTGTTCCGGCAAGGAACCCTTTGCCCCATAAACCACCTGAACTTATTGCAATCTTTGCTTGCAGAGCGTTATATCCTGCTCCTTGAGGGTCCGACATAGGATCAATAAAAGTCTGAATCCTCTTAATTTGATGTGGTTTTAGTATTTCGTTAGCAAAACGATTCATAAAAAAACCTGCAGCAAGTCCTGGCCCAATAACAAAGAACTGATGAAGCTGAAATTTCTTTCGTTTGAAAAAGAGGATCAAAATCAAAAGAAATGTAAGGGCCAAAACTATATATATATTGAAGAAACCGGCAATCATAAGGATGAAAGGAAAGGTCATTAACATCATTATATAGATATCGAAGCCAGCCATAATAAGCATTGTGGCAACATAGGGAAGAATAGTAAGCATAGTTCCCATATCGGGTTGCAGCATAATGAGCATCATTGGAATAAACGCTGTTGCAAGCGCAATAAAAAGATGTGGGATAGAGTGAATATCGGTATTTTCATCGGAGAGATATCTTGCCAAAGCAAGAATGGTCGCCATTTTAACTATTTCAGAAGGCTGAAAACTGAAAAATCCAATTTTCATCCAGCTTGTCTGACCAGCAATCTTTCTTCCGAAAATAAGGACGGCTATAAGGAGAAGAAGCCCTATAGCATAAAAAATATAGGCATTGTCCCTCACTATGCGAATATCATTGTAGTAAACAACGGCCAAAGCAATAACACCGAACAGAGACCATGCCAATTGCCGATAAAAGAGAGAGGTGTCGCCCGTCCCATTGGTCGCACTATAAATGGCCATGAGCCCTAATATAATGAGGCCGGTTACCGAAGCTAAAAGCCACCGATCAAGTTTGTGTTGTTTTTCCATTTCAGTGTTTGGGTAGCCCTTTTTTCCGTATCATGACAGAGTGCAATTTAGTATTGTATTCTGTAAACAGGTTGAACCTTTTATATTTTTTTCATGGCATCCTCCTCTTTTTCCTGCGGTTTCGCAATTATTGTCGGTCCGCCCAATGCAGGCAAATCAACCCTGCTCAATGAGCTTCTTGATTTCAAGCTCTCTATTGTGACACCAAAACCCCAGACAACGAGAAAAAAAATTACAGGGATCTATCACAATGAAGTGTGTCAGATTATCTTTCTTGATACGCCGGGCATCATGAAGCCTCAGCAAAAGCTTCATGAATCTATGCTTGGCGTTATTCGTGACACCCTGAAAGATGCTGATGTTGTTCTTGCCCTGCTGCCGTATTCAGGAAAAAAAGATTTTGTTGACAGGGAGTTTGTTGAAGAACTTTTTAATCACTGGCTGAAGCCAACAGGCAAACCGATTATTGCTGTGCTCAATAAATGTGATCTGGTGAGTCAAGAACGCCAACAACAGGCTGAGGAATTTGTAAGGAATACCTGGAATCCCGCTGCTGTTCTGTCGGTCTCTGCTTTAAAAAATACAAATTTGCAACAGCTTGTCGGAGCCATTCAGCCATTTCTTCCGCTTCATGATGCTCTTTACCCCGAAGATACACTCAGTACTGCCCCTGAACGATTTTTTGTCAGTGAAATTATTCGAGAAAAGATATTCCTGCTTTACGGACGCGAAGTGCCTTACTCAACGGAGGTGGTTGTTGATGAGTTCAAAGAGCAGTATGATAATGACCCGACCCGGAAAGATCTTATTCGCTGCTCGGTTATTGTTGAGCGTGATACTCAGAAGCAGATCATGATTGGACAGAAGGGAGCCGCGCTCAAAAAATTGGGGCAGACCGCACGGAAAGATATTGAGGAGATGCTTGGGCGACCGGTTTTTCTGGAACTTTTTATAAAGGTGAGACCTGACTGGCGCAAGAAAAACAATCTGTTGAAAAGTTATGGTTACTGACGATAACAAAAAAGCCCTCCCTGATGACAGAGAAGGCTTTTTTTATTCAGAGAGTGACCGAAGACGATTCAAAAAAATCAGCTTCTCTGTTCACCACTTTTTTTATCAGCAGACTTGACCGGTGGTTCAAGTTCAGCCGTAGCAGCCTCAATCTCCTTTTTTTCGTTTGGATGGGCAAGCAGGTATGCTTCAATCTCTTCCTTGTTCTTGTCCTTGAAATACTCAAGTGCCGAGAGAATAATGCGTTTATTCTCCTTGTCAAATTCAATCACACGAAGAGGAAGTTCATCGCCAATCTTGAACGACGAGTGTATATCCTTCACACCACCCTGCAGCAGGTGTGATACTGGCACAAAACCATCCACATCACCAGGAAGAATAACAATAACACCTTTCTCAATGATCTGTGAAATCTGACCGGGAGTCTCTGCGCCTACGGCATATTTCTGCTCAAATTCGTCCCATGGATCCTGATTGATCTGTTTATGTCCAAGAGCAATGCGGCGGGCATGAACGTCAAATTTCAACACCTTGACCTCAAGCTCCTGATTTTTCTTGACCAGCTCACTGGGATGGCGAATCTTTTTGGTCCATGAAAGGTCCGAAATGTGGACCAAACCATCAACACCAGCCTCAAGCTCAACAAAAACGCCGAAATCGGTGATATTGCTGACGGTACCATTGTGCGTAGAGTTCTCGATATACTTTTCAGAGAGGGCAATCCATGGGTCTTCGTTCACCCGCTTCATGGAGAGGGAGAGCTTCGTGTGATCCTTGTCGATATTGAGGATCACGCATTCGACTTCCTGACCAAGGGTTACAAACTGGCCTGGATGCTTGATATGCTGGGTCCAGCTCATTTCGGAGATGTGTACCAGGCCTTCAATACCCTTCTCTATTTCGACAAAAGCGCCGTAATCAGTAATGGAGACCACGCGACCTTGTGCTTTTGAACTGACAGGATACTTGATTTCAATATTTTCCCAAGGGTGAGACTCAAGCTGCTTCATACCGAGCGAAACCCTCTTGGTGTTCTCGTCGAAGCCTACAACAACAACCTTGATCGGCTGGTCCAGATCAACAACCTCTGAGGGATGGTTGATTCTGCCCCAAGTGATGTCGGTGATATGCACCAGACCATCAAGACCACCAAGATCGACGAAGATACCGAAGTCGGTAATGTTCTTGACTGTGCCTTCAAGCACCATGCCCACCTTGATATTGGCAAGCATCTCCTCCCGACGGGCGGCATAAGCCTCTTCAAGGATAACTTTATGACTGACAACAATATTCTGTGTGACGGGATTGATCTTGACAACCCTGAAGTCCATGGTCTGACCAACAAGAGCGTCGAAATCACGAACAGGCTTGACATCAATCTGCGAGCCGGGAAGAAATGCCTCCACGCCGGAGAGGGAGACCGTCATGCCACCCTTGACACGATTGATGATTTTACCGTTGATGATGGTATCGTTCTCGATTGAATCATAGATCCGATCCCAGATTCTCAACACATCAGCTTTTTTCTTCGAAAGAATGAGCTGGCCCATCTTGTCTTCGATGTTCTCCAGATAGACCTCAACATTATCGCCTACTTTGACTTCATCTTCTGCCCTGAACTCAAGCAGGGAGACGATGCCCTCCGACTTGAATCCAACATCGATGGTGACATCCTTGTTGGATATCGAGACAATTCTGCCCTTGATAATCTCATCTTCTGTAATTTCGTTGAGGGTGCTCGAATAGAGCTGCTCCATCAACGCCAGTTCTGCGGGCTCGTAGTGTGCAAAAAATTTGAGTTTTTTTCTTGCCGGTCTCTCTTTGACCTTTTTTTCGGTTGCTTGTGTAAATGCTTCTGCCATTAAATTTTTTCCTTCCTCTCTTGTAGTTAGCCTGCATGCCGCGAGAGATATCGGCCAGCGGTTTTATGGTTAATAAAAAACTAATATTGGAAAGAACGTACCGGAATCACTTACCGGCCACTCCGTTGAACCTCCAGAGCAAGATTGTGAACAATCTCTACCTGATGATCTATTGTCAAGCTCGATGTATCAATTTGCTGAGCGTCAGGATGTTTTTTCAAGGGGGCATATTCCCGCTCTTCATCATCCTTATCTCGTTGCCTTATCTCCTCTTCAATCAGGTCGAGGTCTGGCAGGGTACTGTTGTCCTGAGACTTTGCAACCAATTCAGCATATCGGCGTTTTGCCCTTTCACGGGCATCTGCCACAAGAAATATTTTCAGTTCAGCATCCGGAAAAACGACAGTCCCAATATCTCTCCCATCCATCACAACTGAACCTGTTCGACCAAGCTGCTGCTGCATCTCCACGAGCTTGTCACGAACTGGTTTGAGGGAGCTGATAAAACTTACTTCCCGACTAATCCGGTTCTCCCTGATGTCAGTGGTTACATCATTTCCGTCAAGAAAAACATGGTCGCCATCAAAGTGAATTGTGATCTCCCGAAGAAGAGCGAACACACGATCGGGTGAGCGCCGCAGCTCATCAAGGATCCCTGTCCGGAGGGCTTTGAGCGTTACTGATCGGTACATTGCACCCGTATCAATGTAGGTGTATCCGAGCCGCTGAGCTACTCTCCTCGCAGTGGTGCTTTTTCCTGATGCTGCAGGCCCGTCAATTGCAATAATGATACGCTTTATTCCGATTTTCTATGTTACTTGGAGCATTGATTCAATGAGCCTGCCATTTTATAAAAAATATTTGCTTTTTCCAAACTTATTGGTTACATGTTAAAACCCGGTTTTATTAGAAGCCACTCGTGCACCAAACATTTTATTTTATGTCACTTCGTTGCGGCATTGTTGGTCTTCCGAACGTCGGAAAATCGACACTCTTTAACGCCATTACGGCAAAACAGGCTGAAGCTGCCAACTATCCTTTCTGCACTATAGAACCAAACGTTGGTACTGTGCTTGTGCCTGACGAACGTATGCAGCAGATTGCTGATGTTGTCAAGACGCCCACACTGGTTCCCGCAACCCTTGAAATTGTTGATATTGCAGGGCTTGTCAAAGGTGCAAGCAAGGGCGAAGGGCTTGGTAACCAGTTTCTTTCGCATATCAGGGAGGTTGATGCCATCGTCCATGTTGTCCGATGTTTTGATGACGACAATATTATTCATGTTGAAGGAAGAATTGATCCGGCGGACGATATTGTCACGATTGAGACGGAGCTGATGCTTGCCGATCTTGACAGTATGGAGCGACGAATTGAACGGCTCAGAAAAAATGCCAGAAAAGAGAAGGAGTTACTGCTGCAACTTGATGTTGCTGAAAAAATTATCAAAGGGTTGAGTGAAGGGATTCCGGTCCGTAAAATTATTGAGACTCCTGAAGAGCAGCTTGTGGCCAAACAGTTTTTCCTGCTCTCATCCAAACCAATTCTTTTTGCGGCCAATGTTTCTGAGAACGACCTGCCCGACGGTAACAGTTATACTGAAAAAGTTGCAGCCATTGCCGCAACATCCGGCGCTAAAATGCTGGTTATCAGTGCAAAGAGTGAGTCTGAAATAGCCGAACTGCCGGAAGAGGAACGTCCTGAATTTCTTGAAAGTCTCGGGCTTCACACCTCGGGTCTTGATCGATTGATCAAAACAGCTTATGACCTCCTTGGACTCCAGACCTATTTTACGGCTGGCGAAAAAGAGGTTCATGCCTGGACTATTCGCAAAGGAGCTGCAGCACCGGAAGCAGCGGGAGCCATTCATTCTGATTTTGAAAAAGGCTTTATTCGGGCAGAGGTGATGTGTTATCGTGATCTGATTGAGTTGGGTTCTGAGCAAAAGGTCAAGGTGGCCGGAAAGTTGCGTTCCGAAGGGAAGGAGTACCTTGTCAAGGATGGTGACGTGATGGTTTTTCGTTTTAATGTGTAGTTTTTGCAATGAGACAATGGACAATTGACAGTGGACAATGAAAGAGTTGTCATCTGTCAGTTGGCAATTCTCAATTATCAACTTGTCAAGTGATTAAGAACCCAATTGGTATTTTTGACTCCGGAATTGGCGGACTCACTGTTGTCAAGGCGATACAGGCTGCTTTGCCCGCTGAGCGTCTTATTTACTTTGGCGATACAGCAAGGGTTCCTTATGGACCCAAGTCGCAGGTTACCATCCGGAAGTACGCTGCTGACGATACAGCCATTCTTATGCGATACCAGCCAAAATTAATCATAGTTGCCTGTAATACTGTATCAGCCCTTGCTCTTGATGTTGTTGAAAAGGCATGTGGTAATATTCCGGTTATCGGTGTTCTCAAGGCTGGCGCAAGCCTTGCTGTTCAGGTGACACAAAACAAGCGTATTGGCGTTATCGGTACACAGGCGACAGTCTGTTCAAATGCTTATGCCTTTGCCATCAACCAGGAAGATTCCGGGATTGAGGTGATTTCGCAGGCGTGCCCTCTTTTTGTGCCGCTGGCTGAGGAGGGATTTATCAACCATCCGGCCACGAAACTTGTTGCAGAGCATTATCTTTCGGAAATTCGGAAACAAGATATAGATACTTTGGTCCTTGGCTGCACGCACTATCCAATTCTGCGTCAGGTGATAGAAGAGACTATTGGCAAAGGAATTCGTATTATTGATTCGGCAGAGGCGGTTGCTTACCGAACCCGGGAGCTGCTTTCGGAGTCCGGTTTGCTTAATCACTCCACGAAGACAGCAATTCCGCATCTTTTGGTCAGCGATTTGCCTCAAAAATTCAGTATGCTTTACCAGCTTTTTATGGGCAGCGAATTGCCCGATGTTGATCTGGTTGAGGTATAACAGTTAACATTTAGAGCATGAAAGTAAATCTTGACAGAACTTCATCAGGTTTTTGTATTGGAGTACAGGGAACCATCAATGTTGCTGAAGAAAAACTCCAGGAGCTTGGAGGGTTATACTCATTTGGCGATATCGTCCATAATGAGGTTGAGGTGAAGAGGCTCGAAAAACTTGGCCTTGTTACAGTGGATGATGCCGCTTTCAGGAATCTCACTCATGCCCAGGTGCTGATCAGGGCACATGGAGAACCTCCTTCAACCTACAAGATTGCCAAAGAGAACAATCTTGTCGTTACGGACACCACCTGTCCCGTGGTCTCAAGGTTACAGCGTACAACAAGATTTCTGTTTGAACTTGGTTACCAGATTATCATTTATGGTAAACGTGTTCACCCAGAGGTTATCGGTATCAATGGCCAGTGCGACAATAAGGCTATCATTATCAAACATCCTGACCTTTGTGACATGGAGGAGTTGCAGGATCTTTATCCTGCAAAAAAGACAGCGCTTATCTCTCAGACCACCATGGATGTACCTGGATTTTATGAGCTGAAGGAAAATCTTGAAACCCAGTTTGCCCGGACGCTTTTCAGAAAAAAAACCTCATGGATGCCGATTCGTGATATTGACATCACAGCGGAGATGACCGGTGTTCGTCCTATGCCCTCTTATGTATTCAAGGATACGATTTGCCGGCAGGTGTCGAGCCGAAACCAGAAGCTGCATGATTTTTCAATCGCCAATGATCTTATTATTTTTGTGGCCGGAAAAAAGAGTTCAAATGGCCAGGTGCTTTACCATATTTGCAAAGCAGCAAATCAACGCACTTATTTTATTGAAGATATAGATGAAATAGATGATAGCTGGTTGAATGGCAGTGATGGAAAGCCTGTTGAGAGTGTTGGTGTTTGTGGTGCCACATCTACTCCTATGTGGCATCTTGAAAAAGTGGCTCTTCATCTTGAGAACAATTTTGCGAACAAGGATTTTTCACAACACAGCGAACTGTAACGTTTTTATATTTCCATGAATCCTCTTTCACTCACCATCAATCAGCAGGTAATTACCGTGGCATCAGGAACCTCGATCCTTGAAGCTGCTACTGCTGCGGGTATTATTATTCCTACCCTCTGTTTTCATGAGTCACTCGAAGAGACGGGCTCATGCTGGATGTGCATTGTGGAAATTAAGGGGAAAAATCGCTTTGTTCCCGCCTGTGACACACCAGTATCCGAGGGGATGGTGATTGAAACCGAGAACGACACTCTTTATTCTATGAGGCGCCAGAGTCTTGAACGAATCATCCAGGATCATAGCGGGGATTGCATTGGACCTTGTGAGAGCACATGCCCCGCTGGATGTGATATTCCTGGCTTTCTTGGGGCAATCGCCAGTGGTAACGATGAGATGGCCATAGAAATTATTAAACAGAGTATTCCTCTTCCGGGTATTCTTGGCAGAGTCTGTCCGGCACCCTGCGAAACGGAGTGCAGAAGGCATGGTGTTGATAATCCGCTCTCTATCTGTGCACTCAAGCGCTATGCTGCCGACAAGGATGCGGAGCGATCGGATCGCTTTTTACCGATAGTCCCTCAAAAAACAGGAAAAACGGTGGCTGTTGTTGGATCGGGGCCCACAGGCTTGACTGCAGCCTACTTTCTCCTTATGCAGGGGCATGGAGTGATCATTTTTGAATCCGAAGCCCAGGCTGGTGGTATGATGCGCTATGGCATTCCCCGTTTCAGGCTTCCTGAATCCGCTATTGAGAGTGATATTGCAACCCTGCTTGAGATGGGGCTTGAGTTCCGTTTTAATACGCTATTTGGCAAAGATCTCTCTCTCGACATGCTGCATGAAAATTACGATGCCGTGCTGCTTGCCATTGGTGCTCAACAGGCTGCTACCATGAATATTCCAGGAGAAGATGCACCGGGAGTCGTGAGTGGGATAGCGTTTTTGCGCAATGCTGCGTTAGGTGTACAGTTCGCCCCAGGAAAACAGGTCGTGGTAACTGGTGGTGGTAACACCGCGATTGATGCGGCGCGAACCGCCATTCGACTTGGTGCCTCAACCGTTACGGTTCTTTATCGCCGCTCCCGAGAGGAGATGCCAGTGCTTGCCTCTGACGTTCATGAAGCTCTTGCAGAAGGGGTGACGCTGGTTGAGTGGGCAGCACCAACGGCTGTCAGGCAAATTGACGGTGCGCTCGAAATCACTGCTATTACCATGCGACCTGGTGAGGTTGATCAATCAGGAAGACGAAGGCCGGTACCGGTTGAGGGGTCGGAGTTTACCATTTTTGCTGATACCATCATTTCGGCTATTGGGCAGAAGATTGATCCTGCTGTAGCTTGCAGTGCTGGGATCTCTGTTGGAGAGTACGGTACGTTGCAGGTCACTTCCGAGACTTTGCAATCCGACACGCCCTGGCTTTTCGCTGGCGGTGACTGTGTTACTGGTCCTGATAGCGCAATTCGTGCTGTTGAGCAGGGAAAACGCGCTGCTTACGCTATTAATCTTTTTATTCATGGAGAGCCTGTTGTTGCTCCAGCAGCTCCATTCAATTCTTCTTACGGCCCAAGGGATGATGCACCACGAGCATTTTATGAAAGAATAATGCCAGCGGAAAGGGTTGCTGTGCCAGAGTTGACAGCTTCGGGCAGGAGGGAGAGTTTCAGTGAGGTGGTCACAGGATATACGGAGTCACTTGCCCGTGCCGAAGCTGCACGATGCCTCAATTGTACCTGTAATGCCATCAAGGATTGTCGCTTGCGGCAACTGGCCTTCCGTTATGCTCCATTGCAGCCCCGACAACAGCAGGAGCATCCCGGATTTTATAAAGCTGATCATGCAGCAATCAGTATGGAGCGTGAGAAGTGTGTTGATTGCGGGATATGTGTTCGCATACTTGAGAAGCTGGATGGAGAGCTTGAAATTACGGCGTTGACGGAAAGTTGCCCAACCGGGGCGTTGACATTGCCGGTTGTCAGTCGATCATGATTCAGTTGAACTCTGTCAACAATATGAACCAATCTTTCACATTTTACTCCTTGACCGAGGAGCAGGTTGAGCCGTTTATTTTTTTCTGCCCAGTGCAATAATTTCATTCAGCTCGGCTCCGATCAAACGGAGATCCTCATCAAGAAAATGAGATGAATGCAGTCTTGCACGTTTCACCTCAGTAACATCGAGAACGGTATCCATAACATGCGGCTTGAACAGGGGAGCGGTGCAGATCGCATTTCCCTCAGGCCCGGTTACTGAGGAGTTGCCCCAGTACGTGAAGCTGTCCTCGTTCCCTACCCGGTTGATGCAGGCCACATAGCTGCTGAAAAGGAACGAGTAGGTTGAGGCTATGGTCTGCCACTGAGTGACAATTGCCGGGTTCCCGGTGCCGGGCGACATGCGCAGAGGGCTCGACATCAGCACAAAGAGCACTTTTGCGCCTTGGTGGGCAAGCAGGAAGGGTACCGATACATGCCAGAAATCTTCGCAGATGGCCACCCCGATTTTTCCAAGCCTTTTTGATGTAACTGCCTTGATCTGCTCCCCAGCAGAGAAGTAGCGCAGCTCTTCAAACATGCCGTAGGTTGGCAGATAAATTTTGCGGTGGATGCTGCGTCCAACACCCTCCTCAAACATGAAGGCCGAGTTATAGACGCCATAATTGTCGCTCAACTCAATACCGCCGCAGATAATGGTGATTTTTTGACTGAGTTTGCGAAGGGGATTAAACCGGGAATCCTCAATGTGCATGGCAATATCCTGTGCGGCATCCTGTACATTGTAGCCTGTAAGTGAGAGTTCGGGGAATGCTATGGCATCCAGGCCATCGCGGATAGCCTCTTCCGCAAGGGTGCTGTGGCGGTCAAGATTTTCATCAAAATTTGCCAGCGTGCAGTCAATCTGGGCTATTCGCAGTTTCGCGTTGAGCATTGTTCTGTCGAGTTTAGTGGTAGGGGTAGAAAAGATAGAAAGTGAGCGAAAGCAGGGAAAGAATCCACATTCCGCTACGTACCTCGCTTACTTTTCCAGTGAAAAGTTTCAGGAGAACGTAGGCGATAAATCCTGACGTGATGCCGACACCAATATTGAACGTGAAGATCATAAGCACGATGGTGAGAAATGCAGGCAACAGTTCGCTGTAATCGATGAAGTTAAATTTTGTGACCGACTGCATCATGAACATTCCCACAATCAGCAAAACAGGCCCGTAAGCATAAGACGGCACAATGGTGAGGATTGGTGAAAAAAAGAGGGAAAACGAGAAGAGTGCGGCTACAACAAGTGCGGTAAATCCTGTTTTGCCACCCTGTTCGATTCCTGCGGCTGATTCTATAAAGACACCTGCTGTGGTTGTTCCACAAATTGATGCGACGATGGTTGAAAGTGCATCGACCAGCATCGGCTTTTGAATTTCTGGCAGGTTATCATCTCCATCGAGAAGGTTGGCTCTTGATGACAATCCGAAAAGAGTGCCCATGGTGTCTACAAAATCCATCACGAGCACACTGATAATCACCCCCAAAAATCCCCAGGTCAAAGCCCCATGCATGTCGATTTTCATAAAGATCGGCTCAATCGAGGGTGGTAGACTGAACAGTGCTGTTGGCAGGGGCACAAGGCCAGTCACAAGAAATGCTGTTGTTGTGATTGCCATCCCCAGAAGCAGAGCGCCAGTGACCTTCCTGATCAGGAGCACAGCAGTAAAGAGCAATCCGGCAAGGCTCAGCAGTACCGGCAGTTTGGCAATGTTTGCCAGTTGAACCGGAGCGCCGGGCACACCGAGAGCAACAACCCCCATATTACTCAGTCCCAGAAATGCGAGGAAAAGGCCAATTCCCACCGAAAAACTATGTTTGAGCGACGAAGGAATTGCATCGGCCAGCCATTGACGCAATCCACCGACGGTTATGAGTGCGAAGAGAATGCCACTCATAAAAATGGCGGCCATGGCTGTTTGCCATGAGTAGCCAAGCGTTTGTACCACAGTGTAGGCAACAAAGGCATTCTCACCCATGTAGGGGGCCACAGCAAATGGTCGTTTGGCGTAGACACCCATCAGAAGTGTTCCAAAAATGGATGTGAGAATTGTTGCTGTCATCGATGCCCCTTTCGGAATTCCCGCAGCAGCAAGGATGGCTGGATTGACGATAATAATGTAAGCGAGGGTAAAGAAGGTGGTTACTCCTGCAAGCGTCTCCTGCCTATAACTGGTGTGGTGCTTGTCAAAATCGAAGTACGTGCGCATAATCAGCGATCAGAGAGTGGATAGAATATTGAGCTTAGTGAAAGATAATGATAAAGGGTGAAAATGGCACCTTAAACTCTGGCGAATCATTTGCATTTATTGCTGTTTCTGTTGTTTATTGTGGTTCATGTTATTCTTTCAAAATTGGCGTAGTAAACTTATCTGGTGACGATGGTATGGGAAAGGTGATGCCTTACAAGGGGATTTGGCCGCAGTTGCATGAGACGGTTTTTATGACGGATGGCGTTTTTGTGATTGGAGATGTTCATATCGGAGCTCATTCAAGTGTCTGGTTCAATACGGTGATAAGAGGGGATGTTTGCCCAATTCGCATCGGCGAAAAAACCAGCGTGCAGGATAACTCGACTCTGCATGTGACGCACGACACCGGCCCGCTGAACATTGGCAATTGCGTGACTATCGGGCATGGCGCGGTGCTCCACGCCTGTACGGTCAAAGACTATGTGCTCATAGGCATGGGGGCAGTTCTGCTGGATGACTGCGTTATTGAACCCTGGTCAATTGTTGCCGCTGGTTCATTAGTCCGTCAGGGCTTTACCGTCCCCTCTGGAATGCTTGTGGCCGGTGTGCCAGCAAAAGTAATGCGCCCGATAACTGATGCCGAGCGACGTAACATTGAGGAATCCCCTGAAAATTATGTGCGTTATTCACAAAACTATCGGGAAGAGGAAAAACGTCCCTGAAAAAGCGGTCTTCTTCCCTTATTTAGCTAAATTGCCGTTTGATTATGTTTTTTCCGGCTGGCCAGACTTTTAGTGGCCTGGTTTTACCAGTCTTTTTTTCCAGTTATTATGTAACTCCTTGTCTGTTATGATGCAAAACGATGTTGTTGTTGTTGGTGGTGGTATCAGTGGTCTTACCCTTGCCTATTATTGTGCAAAGGCTGGCATGAAAACATCGCTGCTTGAAAAGAGTGATACTCTCGGCGGCTCCTTTGCCTCTCCTCACTACAGTGCAAACGGAAAAAAATTCTGGCTTGAACTCGGGGCTCACACCTGTTACAGCTCTTATCAAAATTTGCTTGATATTGTTGAGGAGTGTGGCGTATCCAACACCATCATTCCTCGTGCAAAGGTACCGTTCACACTTCTTGTCAATGACAAGATCAAATCGATAGTCTCCCAGCTTAATATTTTTGAACTGCTTCTCTCTGCGCCCAATATTTTTACTTTCAAAAAGGATGGCCAGAGCGTTAAATCCTACTACTCCAAAATTGTGGGAGAGAAAAACTACAATGATGTGGTCAGCCACTTTTTTAATGCGGTTCCTTCACAGAAAACTGATGATTTTCCGGCTGACATGATGTTCAAAAGCCGGGAAAAGAGAAAGGATGTTCTGAAAAACTATACCTTCAAGGGCGGAATGCAGAGCGTTGCCAAGGCTATCTCTGCCAGGAGAGGATTAAACCTGTTTACCAGTCAGGATGTCAACTCAATTACCTTTGCGGATGGTTTGTATGTGATTCAAAGTGCAAATGGGGGGGAGTATTCTGCCAAAACGCTTGTCATAGCAACTCCCTCTTCGGTCGCATATAGTCTCCTTCAGTCAACACATGCTGACATTGCGAGCCATCTTGGCCAGCTCAAGGCTGCGACGGTTGATTCTATCGGAGTGATTGTCCGCAAAGAGCATGTGAAACTCCAGCCTGTTGCGGCTATTATCTCTCCAAATGATATCTTTTATTCAATAGTCTCCCGCGATACCGTGCCCGATGATAACTATCGTGGTTTTTCTTTCCATTTCAAGCCCGGCCTGGATGACAAGACAAAACGAGCCAGAATTACCGAGGTGCTCGGGGTGACCTTTTCAAAGATTGAGCATACGGTCTCAAAAATCAATACGGTGCCTTCACTTCGGATGGGTCATCATCAGTGGCTTGAAAAGAGCAATACACTGCTGAAAGGGAAAAAAAATCTGCTCATCACCGGTAACTATTTTGGAGGTATGGCTATTGAGGATTGTGTGAGTCGGTCGAAGAGTGAATTCGAGAGGCTGAAAGGGTAGGCTGATCAAGCAACCGGAGAGACGATGACGTTATGGAATGCGCTTCAGGGGGTTTATCTGATACCCTCACTCATTGTACTCTTTGCCCTGCTGTTTTATTTTGGGGCAAATTCTCTCTTCGTTAAAATTATTGCGCGTCTTCGTTCAGCGATCAGGGGATTCACTATTCCGCTGGAGATTATGGCTTTGCCATTTCGCCTGCTTGTCTCCCTGATTGGGCTGGCTATTTGTGTCCACTATCTTCCGTTCTCTCCCAATACCCTGGAGCTGTTCAACCACGGCCTTCTTGTGATAGCCATAATCGGGATATCATGGTTTCTCCTTCGATCGCTTGTTGTGCTGGAGCAGTTTATTCTCCAGTACTATTCAGCCAAAGCGCATGATAACGAAGCGTCCAGAAAAATTGCCACCCATGTCAGTCTCGCCCGCAAGATTCTGAATGTACTGCTTGTGCTTCTTGCTATTGCGGGGGTTTTGATGACCTTTGATACGGTACGCCAGGTTGGATTGAGTATTCTCGCGTCGGCTGGTATTGTGAGCGTCATGATCGGTCTTGCAGCCCAGAAAAGCCTGACAACGCTTGTCTCTGGCATTCAGATTGCCATCACCCAGCCGATCAGTATTGGTGATGAGGTTGTGGTTGAAAACGAAAAGGGAAAAATTGAGGAGATCACCCTCACCTACGTGGTTGTCCAGCTTTGGGATCAGCGGCGCATGATTGTTCCTATCTCATGGTTTATTGAACGTCCTTTCCAGAACTGGAGCCGGACATCACCAGAACTTCTGGGAACGGTTTTTCTTTACATCGATTATGCCATTCCGCCTGAAATGCTTCGTCATGAGCTGGAGAGGATTGTTGCCTCAACCCCGCTTTGGGACAAAAGGGTTGCAAAGATGCAGGTGACCAACTCCACCGACAAGTCCGTCGAGTTGAGGGCGCTGGTCAGTGCAGAAAACTCAGTGGCGCTGTGGGATCTGCGCTGTTTGGTGCGTGAAGAGTTGATTGCGTTTTTGAGACGCAACTATCCGGGATTGTTGCCAAAAGTGACGATGGATGTGGAGCAGCCGGCAGTGGCAGTCACGCAGTAAGTATTTGTTTTTTTTGATGGTAACGTGTTTTGATCAGCATTAAAAAGGAGGAGTTGCATGGCGCAGGCGAAAAAGGGGGATACCGTAAAAGTTCATTATACCGGAACCCTGGATGATGGCACGATGTTCGATACATCGGCAGAGCGTGAACCGTTGAAGTTTACAGTAGGCGGTGGAGAGGTGATAGCCGGGTTTGATCTTGCGGTTCTTGACATGGCACCAGGTGATAAGAAGGTCACCGTTATTCCTGCCGGGGAGGCGTATGGAGAGCACAGCAAGGATCTTGTTACAGAGGTTGACCGTGCAAGGTTTCCGGCTGATATGGAGCTGGAGCTTGGCCAGCAGCTTCAGGTCGGGCTTGAGGATGGCAATCAAGCCGTCGTTATGGTGGTTGATTTGAGCGACACGTCGGTAACGCTTGATGCCAACCATCCCCTGGCTGGCCAGCAGCTCACTTTTGAGCTTGAGCTGGTGGGTATTCTTTAAGTTTCACCGGGTGCAGGGAGGCGGGGTCGCCCCTCCTTGCCATTTCTCTCCACTCTTTTCAATGCACGGAGCAGGAGATACAGGGGTCGTAGGAGCGCACCAGCATCTCACACAGCTTCGTTATCTCCCCGTCATTTTTCCCCTCTCGCAGAGACTGTTGCACGAGTGCTTGCAGATCAAAGTGAATATTGGCATTATTCTGCGTTGTTGGGATGATACAGTCAGCTTTGACCACTTTTCCCTTTTTGTCAATTTCAAGATGGTGATAGAGGATGCCGCGTGGTGCCTCGACCGCGCCGGTTGCCGCACCTGCTTTTGGAGGGCAGTCGGTTTTTATCTCCGACAGATCCATATCGAGCAGTGTCTTGATCAGCTCCTCAGCATCCTCAAGGATGTGAACGCATTCGACAAGCTGGGCGATGTTGTTCATGAAGGGGTTGTGGCAAAACGGTTTGAGCTTGAAGCTTTCGGCAACCTCTTTTGCTTTCGGATGCAGCAGATGGCTGTTGTTGTTAAAGCGTGCCAGCGCTCCGGCAACGGACGATTCGCGACTGAGGCGGGTGAATTTTGAGGTCGAATCCTCTTGCATGTACTCGTTGGTCATCAGGAGATAATCATTCTCGTCATGCACCACCCCGTCTGTCGAGACAAGGCTTCCACCTATTGCGGGATAGGTTGAGCCGTTGGAAAGTGAAATAAACTCAGTTTCGCGGCTGAAATCTGGAATGGTGAAAGAGCGGAAAAATGCGCAGGCGTTCTCAAGCGCTGGTTTTCTCTCCTGAATCATGTTGCGAAGCTGTAACAGCCTTTGTTTGTCGGGAGCCTTACTGAGTCCGCCAACAACAAGGCTGACCGGATGGGTGCAACGCCCCGTTGTCACCGTGCTGATTTCGTTGCCAAGTCCCTTGAGCTGAAGTCCCGCCCTTACCAGATCAGGGTGAGACTGTATCAGTGGCAGAACGCTGGAGGTGCTGGCAAAGTCGGGAGCGACAAGAAAAAAGAGATGCAGGGCATGGCTCTGCAGGGTTTCGCCGTGCATTGCCAATAGCCTTGTTTTTTCTGCCACAACCGGCGGCACAATTTCCATGGCTCTTTCAACCGCTCTGATGCTTGCCAGCGAATGGCTGATGGAGCAGATGCCGCAGATGCGTGAGGTCAGGAACGGAACCCTTTCGGCGCTCATTCCCTTGAGCATCACCTCAAAAAAACGGGGTGTTTCAACGACGGCCCACCGGGCATGAATAAGCTCGCCATCTCTGACCGTGATCTGGATATTGGCATGTCCTTCCACTCGGGTCAGGTGACGGATATCAAGCGAGTAGTCACGTTTCATCGGTGGCAAGTAGTTCAAAGGCATTATAAAAGGCAAGTTTTTCCTGGAGATCGCTGAGGCTTAATCCGCGCTCTTTGACAAGTTCAAGAAAAGCGGGCATGTTCAGCTCCTCAGCCGGGCCACGACATCCAAGGCAGGCCGTTTTTCCCGTTGGACAGACCGCATTGCAGCCAGCGCGAGTGATTGGCCCAAGGCAGATTTCGCCAAGCTCAAAGATGCAGGTGTTGAGCTGCTGCTTGCACTCAACACAGACCGGATATTTCGGGAGTGTTGGTATTGAATCTGTGGCGAGGCTTACCATAATCCGTTCAACCTCCTCCTTGGCAACCGGACAGCCGGGTATTGAGAGGTCAACCGTCACAATATCGCTGATCTTTCTCACAGGCAGGGTGTCGATTTTCATATCTCCATAGACTTCCCGGACTGTCTCGTCCAGCGGGAAGCTGTTTTTCAGGCTGTTGACACCACCAAAACAGGCGCAGGTGCCGAAAGCCACCAGCACTTTAGCCTGTTTGCGTATTGTCAGCAGCCGTTCTACCTCATCCTCGCGGCTGATGCTTCCCTCCACCAGCGCAATATCGTAATCATCAAGCCGTTCTGACGATATCTCCCTGAAGTTTCTGATGTCAAGCAACTCAAGAAAATCGGTCAGTGTTGACTCGCTGTTTGCAAGCTGCAACTGGCACCCTTCGCAGCAGGTGAAGTCGAACGAGGCGATTTTCAGCTCCATGGTGGTCTGTGGGTTGTATCTTGTTATAGCTCTTGTTGGTCACGAATCAAGAATTACTGAAACAGCCAGAAACACAAAGAGCTTTTGCATACCAAGGTACACAAAAGCTCTCTGCTATAAAATACGATGTGTATATCTACAAGATCAGCCAAGCGAGCAGACCCACCCAAGCCACTCCGGCTACTATCGTTTCTGTGTCGTTGCTTGCTCCGTGGCCAGGAGCGTAGATATCCGCCACGGCCATAGTTGTAGTGCCAAACAGGAAATGTTCTACACCGGTGACCATATCAGTGCCGTCACGTCCAACCACTCTGTCGGCAATGGTGTAGGTATCGGTACCAGAATTATAGGAAATGTTGTAGTCGGCAAAGCTGCCAGTGAACACTGCCGTGTCGTCACCAGCACCGCCATCCAGATGGTCATCGTCTGCTCCACCGGTCAGTGTGTCGTTGCCAGCATCCCCATAAAGCCAGTCATTGCCAGTTGTTGATGCGATGTTGTCATTACCGTCGCCGCCATGAATGGTATCGTCATCAACCCCAAGCTTGATATCCTGAGCACCGATGCCAGCATACACCAGGTTTGCGCCCGCGCCGCCACGCACAGTGATGTTATCTCCAATAATAACGGCAAAATCAACGTTATTGAGGTCTATTTGAGAACCGGTAGGTAAATTTGTGGTGTCAATGACCAGTGCCTCCTGGTGCCCGGCATTTCCATCAACGATCAACGATCCTGCCGACACAGAAGATGGTGCTGAAAAAGTGAGGGTACGCACTGTCACATTGGCCTGGACAAGCCCGGGAGTTGCGAGATACGCATCAATTCCGTTTTGTATTGCAGTGTCGGCAGCAAGAGTGGTGCCGACTGATGCCAGAAGATTCGCTCTCACGTCAGTGATGGCAGTGCCGCTGATTACTTTATCTCGAAAGCTAACGCCTTGTGGACGGCTCACATTGAGTATAATTGGATCGGCGAGATTGAGATCAGTAACCAAAGGAATAACTTCAGGTATTATGTTCTCTGGATGAATAGTGCCGGTGACGATTGTTGTATTTCCGGCGGCATCAGTGGTGGTGGTTGGTTGACTGGTAATGGCACTTCCTCCACCCATGAAATATGATGCCATTTCAATAGTGCTGGGATTACTGCTGGTTCCGGTGATAGAGCCAGAGAAGGGATTGTTTCCCATAACATCTGCACCCGTCTGGAATTCAACGAGCATTGTTGGATTTGCTGGATTCAGTGATGCCCATCCAATGATATTGCCAACGGTATAAACTTTTTGAGTTCCAGTACTTGAAGTAATAGTTGAAAACATACGGAGTTGATCTGGCTGAGAATCTCCGTTGGTATCATAAAATATAGCCTTACCATGCTCAATTTCACCTGTTGCCCATGTTGACGTAGTTTCAAAAGTGGCAATACTATTATCCGCTGCTTTTGTTGCTAACCAGGTTATCGGAACAGATGAGTAATTACGATTTCCAAAGGATGTTGGACATCCCTGAGCATCAAATGTTAAACAGTTCACTGAGGAAAGAGTACGGGCAGTCCAGTGTGTTGGATCATCCCATGTCATTGAATATTTATGGATTATACCATCCCGCCATGTTAGCGTCATCTGGTCAATAATTCCGTTACCATCATTATCAAGCAACGACCATATCAGGCCAACGCCCGGGTTAAATGTTCCAATCAGCGCATCTCCCTGAATCGGATCCGCTGTTACTGGTGCTGCTGGAAGTATTTGGACTACTTTGTTATCTAAAAAGTTGATTCCGGTAACGTTCCCTTGAGAATCGTATGCAAGTCTTCCATAAGTGTCTTGCATATTTGGTGTGGCTCCGATCGTTGGGTGAGCAATGAAAATCTCGTCAGGTTCCCATGTTAGTGTGCCGGAGGTATTCAGTGGATTGCCTGTTTGATATTCAATCCATTTTTCAGCATAACTGTCTACGGTGCCATCATTATTGATGTCAAAAATATCAAAACTATATTGAGATTGATTTATCTCTGTAGCTGTGGCAATGTATCCCTGTGAACTTTGTTTGGATGGATCAAAAATAAAGTCACAATAGTACATTCCAGGGTTGATGTAGCTAACTGGTGTTCCGGTAGGAGTAAAGTTGATGTTCATGCTGGTATAGGTTAAGGTGTTAATAACAGGGAGCAGTAAAACACACTATACTTTGGCTTGCGGTGAAGAAAAGCCATTCTTTCCACGTAAAAAGACAATGTAAAAACATTAAA
>Ga0194037_1000228_pt1 | contig 44101 bp, 52 predicted proteins | sample JunL306m_MetaG_FD_148653 | JGI IMG/M metagenome (GOLD analysis project Ga0194037, IMG submission 148653) | Anoxic zone freshwater microbial communities from boreal shield lake in IISD Experimental Lakes Area, Ontario, Canada - Jun2016-L304-6m | ecosystem: Environmental > Aquatic > Freshwater >... | reverse complement strand
GGGCAAGGAAGTCACCGTCGTGGTCGAACTGATGGCGCGCTTCGACGAGGAAGCCAACCTGTCAATCGCCGCGAGTCTGGAGGAGGTCGGCGCCCACGTGGTGTATGGCGTGGTCGGCTACAAGACCCACGCCAAGATGCTCATGGTATTGCGACGGGAGGACCAGGGCTATCGCCGCTACATCCATCTCGGTACCGGCAACTACCATCCGCGCACCACGCGCTTCTACACCGACTTCGGCCTGCTGACCGCCAATCCGGAAATCGGCAACGACGTCAACGAAGTATTCAAGCAGCTTACCGGCCTGGGCAAGGCCAGCGCGCTGAAGCACCTGTGGCAGGCGCCGTTTGCGCTGCATTCGAACATGCTGGAGGCGATTCACGCCGAGACCGAAGCGGCACGCGCCGGCAAGCCGGCACGCATCATTGCCAAAATGAACTCCCTGCTGGAACCCGAAATCATCACCGCCCTGTACGCAGCCGGCATGGCGGGCGTCCGCATCGACCTGATCGTGCGCGGCGTCTGCTCGCTGCGTCCCGGAGTGAAGGGCCTGTCGGAGAACATCCGGGTGCGCTCGGTGATCGGCCGCTTTCTCGAGCATCACCGCATTTTCTATTTCCATGCCAACGGCAAGCAGAACATCTACCTGTCGAGCGCCGACTGGATGGAACGCAACTTCTTCCGCCGCATCGAAATCAGCTTTCCGGTGCTCGAACCCAGGCTCAAGCGGCGGGTGCTCAAGGAGGGACTCAAGCCCTACCTCGCCGACAACAGCCAGGCCTGGGAGATGAATAGCAGCGGCGAATACCGCATCAAGCCGACGCGACGCCGCCGCGTCTGCGCTCAGGAACTGCTGCTGGCCGACCTCGGCGTCGGCACAATCAACGCAACGTAAAGCGCGTCAGGACATTCGCCATGCTCTCGGCCATGTCGGCGCCGAACTGCTTGGCAAACTTCTCGGCAAAATTCTGCTTGACGCTGAAATCGCGCACGTCGCTGGCCTTGAAAACCTCGCGCGCGACGCTATCGACGGTGCCGTAGCCGTCGGTCAGGCCAAGCTCGATGCTCTTCGCCCCGCTCCACATCAGTCCGGAAAACATCTCGGGGGTTTCCTTCAGCCGCTTGCCGCGGCCTTTTCTGACCACGTCGATGAACTGCTGGTGGATCTCTCCCAGCATTTGCTTGGCATGGTCCTTGTGATGCTCGTTCTGCGGCGAGAACGGATCGAGGAAACCCTTGCTCTCGCCGGCGGTCAGCAGGCGGCGCTCGACACCGAGCTTCTCCATGGTCCCGGTAAAACCGAAGCCGTCCATCAGCACGCCGATGGATCCGACGATACTGGCCTTGTCCACAAAGATCTTGTCCGCCGCCGCAGCGACGTAGTAGCCGCCGGAAGCGCAGACATCCTCGACGACCACGTGCAGCGGGATTTCCGGATGCGCGGCGCGCAGGCGCCGCATTTCATCGTTGATGATCCCTGACTGCACCGGGCTGCCGCCGGGACTGTTGATGCGCAGGATGACCCCCGCCGTATGCTTGTCCTCAAAGGCGGCCTGCAGGCCACTGATGATGTGCTCGGCATTGGCATCGCCCTTGGCCTTGATGACCCCGTTCAGATTCACCAGCGCCGTGAATTTCGCGCCTTCGGCCAGTTTTTCGGTCTGCCCCCAGTCGACCACCAGACCGAGGACCACCGCCAGATAGCCGAATCCGAGGAGCTTGAAAAAAATGCCCCAACGCCGGCCGCGCCGCTGCTCGGCGACGGCTTCGAGCGCAAGCTTTTCCAGAACCTTGCGTTCCCACTGCATATCATTGCTATCCGACACTGTCGCTGCCTTCCTCGATCAAGAAAATTTGTCCGTCAATTTCGGCGACGGGCACCGCCGCCAGCCCCTTGCCGTTGCAGCGCCCGCCGAGGCAGCGCCCTGAATCCGGGGCATACAAGGCGCCATGAGTAGCGCAAATCAAGTATAAGCCGGAATCGTCGAAGAACTCCCCTGGCCGCCAGTCCAGTTCGACCGGCTGATGGCCGCAGCGGTTCAGATAGGCATACACCTGTCCGCGAAAACGCACGGCGAAGGCCGCCTCGCTTATGCCGTGGCGCTCCACTGCGAAACACACGCCGGGCCCGCCATCGGCGAGTTCATCGCTGGCGCAGACCGGATGCCGGTTCAAGCGTTAAGCCGCAGCCAGGCCGCCAGTTGCGCCACGTCGGCGGCGCAGTACAGAGGGGCATGCGCCTCCAGGCTGTGGCGCGGATGCGCGCCATAGGCCACGCCCAGCGCCGCAACGCCGGCGTTCCTGGCCATCAGCAGATCGTGGGTGGTGTCGCCGATCATGAGCGTCGCCTCCGCCGCCACGCCGAACTCGTCCATCAGTTGCTCGAGCATCTGCGGATGCGGCTTGGAATGACACTCGTCGGCGCAGCGCGAGGCATGGAAACGCGGCCCCAGACCGCTGACCTCGAAGGCGCGAGCCAGACCCTTGCGCGTCTTGCCGGTGGCAACCGCAAGATGGTGACCGGCCTGTGTCAGTTCTTCGATCAGTTCCACGGCGCCATCGAACATGCGCAATTCGTGATCGCGCGACAAAAAGTGGTAGCGATAGCGCTCGGCAACTTCGCTGTATCGCTCGGCCGGCAAGTCCGGCAAAGCAAGGCGCAAGGCATCGATCAGGCCGAGGCCGATGATATGGTTGGCGCGCTCGTCGGAGGGCGGCGGAATGCCGAGATCCCGCGCCGCCGCCTGGATGCTGGCGACGATGGCAGCGGTGGAATCCATCAGGGTACCGTCCCAGTCGAATACGATCAATTCAAAACGTCTGGCCATAGTCCCTCTTCTCATTGCCATCGAGTTTTCCGGTAAAGCTGCGCAGTTCCTCCGGCAGCGGCGATTCGAGTTGCACCGGCACCCCGGAGAGCGGATGCGGCAGGGCGAGTCTGGCCGCATGCAGGAACATGCGCCTGAGTCCCGCCTTCTGCAACTCCTTGTTCAAGGGGAAATCCCCGTACTTGTCATCGCCGGCAATGGGAAAACCGAGGTGAGCCAGGTGCACCCGGATCTGGTGGGTGCGCCCGGTCTTGAGTTCCACCTCGACCAGGCTGAAGTTCTCCCAGCGCGCCACCAGACGCACCACCGAGTGCGCCGGCTTGCCCTCGGCATTGACGCTGACGCGTCGTTCGCCCTCCGCCGTCAGATATTTGAGCAAAGGCAGACGCACATGCTGCAGTTCGTTGCGCCAGCGACCCTTGACCAGCGCCAGATAGCGTTTGCCGATGCCGCCGTCGCGAAACTGATCGTGGAGTCTGGTCAGCGCCACGCGTTTCTTGGCCACGATCAGCAGACCCGAGGTGTCGCGATCAAGGCGATGCGCCAGTTCCAGGAACCTGGCCAGCGGCCGGGCGCGGCGCAATTGCTCGATGACGCCGAAGGACACGCCGCTGCCGCCATGTACCGCCACGCCGGCCGGCTTGTCGATCACGATGAGCGCCTCATCCTCCCAGGCAATCTCGAATTCCCTTGCCGGAACAGCCGCTTGCGACGGCCGCTCGGCGGTTCGCATGGGCGGCACGCGCAAGCGGTCGCCGACCTGGAGCCGGTACTCCGCAGGCACCCTGCCCTTGTTCACCCGCACCTCGCCGCTGCGCACGATGCGATAGATGTGGCTCTTCGGCACGCCTTTGGCGATGCGCAGCAGAAAATTGTCCAGGCGCTGCCCTTCGGCCTCCTCGCCAACTTCAAGCCATGTAACCGAATCTTTGCTTAAGTCCTTCATTTGCAATATACTGAGCGCTTGGTTAGCCGTCCCGTGACGGTGTGCCCGGCGGCCCGAAGTGGCGTCGGTGGCACGGTTCCCGGGGTGTTGTTGCCGTCCTTGCCGTGTCGCTTGTCAGCGATCAGGTGCAGGGAGGCGACAAGGGCGCGAAAGCAGCAGAAGACAACCGCCGGATCTCACAACTCCGACCGGTAGCGCGACCAGCCGACCACAGGGTGTTTCGCTCGCCCGAAAGAGCGATACTACTTGATTGCGCGCAACACACGCACAGATTTGGGCACAGATTGCCGGACGCTGATCATGAGTCAGCGACCGCTTGACCTACGACAAGTTATCAACCCCGTTTGCCACGATAAATCACAGGCACCATGAACCCGCCGAATCAACCGCAAACCCGAGGCACACCGCCCGCGTCCTGACGCCCGCGATGTGCGACTTGTCGTGCCCTCCTGCAGTGAATGCGCGCGGGAGCACACATGAAACGCATGCTTTTCAATGCGACGCAGGCTGAGGAACTCCGCGTCGCGATCGTTGATGGTCAGAAACTGATTGACCTCGACATCGAATCAGCCAACAAGGAACAGCGCAAGAGCAACATCTACAAGGCCGTCATCACGCGCATCGAGCCCAGTCTCGAAGCCGCCTTCGTGGACTATGGTGCCGAGCGTCACGGCTTCCTGCCGTTCAAGGAAATTTCCCGCAACTATTTCAAGCCCGGTGTCGATGCCGGCAAGGCGCGCATCCAGGACGTTCTCAGCAACGGCCAGGAACTCATCGTCCAGGTCGAAAAGGACGAGCGCGGCAACAAGGGCGCGGCGCTGACCACCTACGTCTCGCTGGCCGGCCGCTACCTCGTCCTGATGCCGAACAATCCCCGCGGCGGCGGCGTCTCGCGCCGCGTCGAGGGCGACGACCGCCAGGAACTGCGTGAAATAATGGACCAGCTCGTGGTTCCCAACGGCACCAGCCTGATCGCCCGCACCGCCGGCATCGGCCGCTCGCTGGAAGAACTGCAGTGGGATCTCAACTACCTGCAGCAGTTGTGGACCGCCATCGACGGCGCGGCCAAGGCGCAGAACGGCGCTTTCCTGATCTACCAGGAATCCAGCCTGGTGATCCGCGCCATCCGCGACTACTTCCACTCCGAGATCGGCGAGATCCTGATCGACACCGACGACATCTTCGAACAGGCCCAGCAGTTCATGGCGCATGTGATGCCGGGGACCGTCAATCGCGTCAAGCGCTATCACGATGACGTGCCGCTGTTCTCGCGTTTCCAGATCGAGCACCAGATCGAATCCGCCTACTCGCGCCAGGTCACCCTGCCCTCCGGTGGTGCCATCGTCATCGACCATACCGAAGCGCTGGTTTCGGTCGACGTCAACTCGGGCCGCGCCACCAAGGGCAGCGACATCGAGGAAACGGCGCTCCGCACCAACTGCGAAGCCGCCGACGAAATCGCACGCCAGCTGCGCCTGCGCGATCTCGGCGGCCTGATCGTGATCGACTTCATCGACATGGAATCGGCCAAGAACCAGCGTGAAGTCGAGAACCGCCTGCGCGATGCGCTGCGCTTCGACCGTGCCCGGGTCCAGACCGGCAAGATCAGCCGCTTCGGCCTGCTCGAACTGTCGCGCCAGCGCCTGCGTCCGGCGCTCGCCGAAACCAGCTACATCACCTGCCCGCGCTGCACCGGCACCGGCCATATCCGCAGCACCGAGTCCGCCGCGCTGCACATCCTGCGCATCCTCGAAGAAGAGTCCATGAAGGAAAACACCGGCGCCCTGCACTGCCAGGTTCCGGTGGATGTCGCCACCTTCCTGCTCAACGAAAAGCGCGTTGACATTTCCCGCATCGAGATGCGCCACCGCGTCAATCTGGTGATCGTGCCCAACCGCCACCTGGAGACCCCTGCGCATGAAATAGTGCGCCTGCGCCATGACCAGCTGAATGCCGAAGGCATCGCCCTGGCCAGCTATCAGATGGCGGAAAAGCCGGTTGAAGAGGCCTACCAGCCGCCGTCTGCACAAGCGGATGCCAAGCCGGTCAAGATTGAAGCCGCGGTAAAGGGAATCACTCCCGATCAGCCGGCACCGATCGTGGCCCCGAGGGAAGCGCCGCCCGCGGCCCAACCCGCAGCGGCCAGGGAAGCCGGTTTCTTCGACAGGATCGTGTCATTTTTCACCGGCGGCAAAAAAGCCGAAGCACCCGCCAGCGTAGAAGAAAAATCCGACAGGCCGCCGCGTCGCGATGGCGGACGCGAGCGCAGCCGCGATGGCAATCGCGAAGGTGGCCGTGGCGGACGAGATCGCAACAGTCGCCGTGACGGACGCGACAACCGCGAAGGCGGTGAGCGCAAGGAAAAAACCGAACCGGCGCTGCGCGCGCCGGGCAAGCGCGAGGAAGTGCAAGGCGAAGGCGGCAACCGCCGTCCGCGCGACAATCGCAACGAACCGCGCGAACCGAAGGAAGCCCGCGACGCAACGAAAGAGGCACGCGAACCCAGAGAACCGCGCCCGCCGCGCCCGCCGCGTGAACCCAAGGAAGCCAGGGAGCCGCGCGCACCGCGCAACGACGCGAACAGCACACAAAACGCCGCGGATCCGGCATCGCAGGCAGGCAGCGACAATGGCCAGGGCACCGGCCAGGACGGCGAAGCCCGCAGCGGACGCAGGAGTCGCGGCCGCGGTCGCGGACGCGGTCGTGGCGAAGAAGGCAGCACACAGGAAGCCGCGGCGGCAGGATTCGTTGCCGTTGATGCGGGCGAATCGGCCCCGGTCACTATGGAGCCTGTCGCCACGCAAGCGACGCCGGTCTGGAACGCAGAGCCCGTGCCTGTCCTGCAGCCGGCGCCGGAGATGGCAGCGGCAAGCGTTGCTGCCGAGCCCGTCGCGCCCGCAGCCGGATCGACCGAGGCGATCGCCCCGGTCGCCGTCACCGCGCTGGTGATTGCGGAACCGGTTCCGCTACCCGTCGTCGTGCCGGTAGCGGCTCCTGCAGCCGAACCTGCGCCGCAGGTGGTCGCGGCAGCGCCCCGGCCGGCCATGCCCGTCGTCGATCCCATCATCGTGCCGCCGGCGCCGAAGCCGGCTGCGGTGGATCTTTCGGGATCGCTGCAACAGGCCGGGCTGGTGCTGATCGAGACCAGCCATGCCGCTCCCGCTGCGGACAGCTTCGCCCCGGCGCAACCCCTGGGCCGCAAGCCCAAACCGGCGCCGGTTATCGTCAACGAACCGCTGCAGATGGTGGAAACCAAGAACGACTGAAGCCGGTCGTTTCGAATCGAGCAACGGGCGCCCCAGGGCGCCCGTTGTCATTCCAGACGATTGATGGCGAGTTTCAGGATCAGCTGCGCCGCCGCATCCTCGACCAGATCGAGCACGTGCTCGAAGCCCTGCCCGTCGCCGTAGTAGGGATCGGGAACCTCGTCTGTCTCCAGGTCCTCGCTGAAGTCGAGAAACAAGCCCAGTTTGCTCCGGTGCGGACTCGGACACGCGCGCCGCAACCACTCCAGGTGATCCGGCCCCATCGCCAGCACGTGATCGCAGCAGACAAAGTCGAACTCCGTCACCCGCCGCGCCCGCAGCGGTGACAGATCGTAGCCGCGCTTTGCCGCCGCAGCGACGGTGCGCGGATCGGGCGGCTCACCGACGTGATAGCCGTGAGTGCCGGCGGAATCGAACTCGAACAGTTCCTCCATACCGCGTTTTTGCGCCAGGCCGCGCGCCACGCCCTCGGCGGTGGGCGATCTGCAAATATTCCCGGTGCATACGAAAAGTATGCGCTGCCTTGTCATGCGGCATCCCCCGGCGCATCGTGCGCCTCGCCGCCGAAGGCGAGTTGCTTGATGCGGAAGAGTTCGTCGCGCGCCGTCGCCGCCGCCTCGAACTCCAGATTCCGCGCATGCTCCAGCATGGCCTTCTCCAGTCGCCTGATTTCTCGCGACATATCCTTTTCGCTCATCACCTCGTAGCGCGCCGTCTCCTGCGCCGCCTTGAGCTCGCGCCCGGCAGTTTCCGCGTCGTAGACTCCGTCGATGATGTCCTTGATGCGCTTGCTGACACCGGTCGGGACAATCCCCATGACCTCGTTGTGCATCACTTGCCTGGCCCGCCGCCGCGAGGTTTCACCCATTGCCCGCTGCATCGAATCGGTAATCCTGTCGGCATAAAGAATCGCCGTGCCGTTGAGGTGGCGCGCGGCGCGGCCCATGGTCTGGATCAGCGAGCGCGTCGAACGCAGGAAGCCTTCCTTGTCGGCATCGAGGATAGCCACCAGCGACACTTCGGGAATGTCCAGACCCTCGCGCAGCAGGTTGATGCCGACCAGAACATCGAACACGCCCAGGCGCAGGTCGCGGATGATCTCGACCCGTTCCACGGTATCGATGTCGGAATGCAAGTAGCGCACCTTGATGCCATTGTCACCCATGTACTCGGTGAGCTGCTCGGCCAGGCGCTTGGTCAGCGTCGTCACCAGCACCCGCTCGCCGGCGGCGATGCGCTTCTTTGACTCCGTCAGCAGGTCGTCCACCTGCGTGCAGGCCGGCCGTACCTCCACCACCGGATCGACCAGCCCGGTCGGCCGCACCAGTTGCTCGACCACCTGGCCCTGATGCGACTCCTCGTAGGTCGAGGGTGTCGCCGAAACGAACACCGTCTGCGGCATCAGCTTCTCGAATTCCTCGAACCGCAGCGGCCGGTTGTCCAGCGCGGACGGCAGGCGGAAACCGTAGTCAACCAGGTTCTCCTTGCGCGAGCGGTCGCCCTTGTACATGCCGCCGACCTGCGGAACCGTCACATGCGACTCGTCGACGAACATGATCGCGTCGGCCGGCAGGTAGTCGTAGAGCGTCGGCGGCGGCTCGCCCGGCTGGCGCCCCGAGAGATGCCGCGAGTAGTTTTCGATGCCCTTGCAAAATCCCAGCTGGTCCATCATCTCGAGATCGAAGCGGGTGCGCTGCTCGATGCGCTGGCACTCGACCAATTTGTGGTTCGCCTGAAAGAACTCGATGCGCTGACGCAGTTCTTCCTTGATCGCCTCGATGGCCGTCAACACCGTGGCGCGCGGTGTCACGTAGTGGCTCGACGGGAACACCGTAAAGCGGCCGAGTTTCTGCCGGGTATGACCGGTCAGCGGATCGAAAATCGTCAGGCCTTCGATCTCGTCGTCGAACAGCGTGATGCGCACCGCGCTTTCGGCGTTCTCCGCCGGGAAGACGTCTATCACGTCGCCGCGCACCCGATACACGCCGCGCCTGAAATCCACTTCGTTGCGCTCGTACTGCATTTCCGTCAGGCGGCGGATGATCTCGCGCTGCCCGACCTTTTCGCCCTTGCGCAGGTGCAGGATCATGCTGTGGTAATCGACCGGATCGCCGATGCCGTAAATCGCCGACACCGTGCACACGATCACCACGTCGCGCCGCTCGAGCAGGCTCTTGGTGGCCGAGAGGCGCATCTGCTCGATATGCTCGTTGATCGAGGAATCCTTCTCGATGAACAGGTCGCGCGACGGTACGTAGGCCTCGGGCTGGTAGTAGTCGTAGTAGGAGACGAAATACTCGACGGCATTCTGCGGAAAAAACTCGCGGAACTCCGAGTACAACTGCGCCGCAAGGGTCTTGTTGGGCGCCAGCACCAGCGCCGGACGGCCTAGCCTGGCAATCACGTTGGCCATGGTGAATGTCTTGCCCGAACCCGTGACGCCGAGCAGGGTCTGGAAGGAAAGCCCGTCATTGAAGCCTTCGGTCAGCAAGCGGATCGCCTCGGGCTGATCTCCCGCCGGCGCAAACGGCTGATGCAGGTGAAAAGGACTGCCTGCGAATTCGATCACCCGGGTAGACAACTGATGAATCTCGGCCACTGGCTAACCTGTCTTTCCAGTTAAAACCGGGGCTGAACCTGAGCAAAGCAACCCGGACAATGGGGTATTATTGCTTGTTTTGCGACTTCCCGCCCTTGCCTTTATCTCTGGAGTTTTCATGACCGCATCAATCTTCGCCGCCGTCGAAATGGCACCCCGCGACCCCATCCTGGGCCTCACAGAAGGCTTCAACGCCGACACCCGCGCCACCAAGGTCAACCTTGGCGTCGGCGTCTATTACGATGACAACGGCAAGGTTCCCCTGCTCGGCGCCGTTCGCGCCGCCGAAAAGACCCGTCTCGAAGCGGCACCGGCTCGCGGTTACCAGCCGATCGAAGGTCTCGCCGCCTACAATCAGGCCGTGCAGAAGCTCATGTTCGGCGCCGATTCGCCACTGATGGCCGACGGCCGCCTGATCACCATCGAGGCGCTCGGCGGCACCGGCGCCCTCAAGGTCGGCGCCGATTTCCTCAAACGCATGTATCCCGAAGCGAAGATTTACATCAGCGACCCGAGTTGGGAAAATCACCGCGCCCTGTTCGAATCCGCCGGATTCACCGTCGACAGCTACCCCTACTACGATGCCGCCACGCGCGGCGTCAATTTCGCCGGAATGAAGGCCTGCCTCGCCGGCCTGCCGGCCCACTCCATCATCGTGCTGCATGCCTGCTGCCACAACCCCACCGGCGCCGACCTCTCGGCCGCCCAATGGGCCGAGGTGGTCGACCTGGTCCGCGCCCGCAACCTGGTTGCTTTCATCGACATGGCCTACCAGGGCTTCGCCGACGGCATCAAGGAAGATGCCGTGGCGCTCGACCTGTTCACCGCGTCCGGCCTGCAGTTCTTCGTCTCCAGCAGCTTCAGCAAGTCGTTCTCGCTCTACGGCGAGCGCGTCGGCGCGCTGACCCTGGTGACCGCCAGCCGCGAGGAGTCGGCGCGCGTGCTGTCGCAGGTCAAGCGAGTGGTACGCACCAATTACTCCAACCCTCCCACCCACGGCGGCGCCATCGTCGCGGCGGTCCTGGCCAGCCCGGAACTGCGCCAGCAATGGGAGGATGAACTGGCCGGCATGCGCGAGCGCATCCGCGCCATGCGACTGGCGCTGGTGGAAAAGCTCAAGGGCAAGGGCGTCACTCAGGACTTCGGCTTCATCGTCAAGCAGCGCGGCATGTTCTCCTACACCGGCCTCACCGCCGAACAGGTCGAGAAGCTCAAGACCGATTTCGGCGTTTACGCCGTGGGTACCGGCCGCATCTGTGTCGCGGCGCTGAACAGCAAGAACATTGACTATGTCGCGGAGGCCATCGCCGCTGTACTGTGAAGAAGCGACAAATCTGTTGCGGGGGAAAATTGACGCGGCTATAATCCGCGCCTCTTGATATTCCTCGATAGCTCAGTTGGTAGAGCGCCGGACTGTTAATCCGTAGGTCCCTGGTTCGAGCCCAGGTCGAGGAGCCAGAATTTTGTTGTTGCAGTTCTTGCAGTTAGCCCGGCCATCGTGGTTGGGCTTTTTGCGTTTTTTGGGAACCATTGGACTAATAGTCCGGGGGTCGGCACAGGCAGGGGCCGGAACCACCGCGAATTCCATCGCCTTACCCGGCCGGCACCAGCGTCAGAACCACTTATTTCTCACCAATCCCATATGACCTCTACCCCCGCCCTTCACCGGATCACTTTCAGCGAAGTTGTCCTTGGCCAGCGATTCTTTGACCCGATCAGCGCCGAGTACTTTGTGAAGTTGACCGCCGGCATGGCTGCAATGGTCACCGGCATTGGCGACGGCACGGTGCCGGATGAATTCGAAGCTGACGACATCGTCGGTATCGACCCGTAGTGCGAATGTCGATAGTCATCAGTCAATTATCAACTCAGGCAAAGGCTCTTCCATGAAAAATCTGGCTACTACCACCGCTATTATCCTTGTTGCTTTTTCATATCAAACTTTCGCTGCCGAGCCTAAAGAAGTAAAGACCGCATCCGGCATCGTAATTACGACGATCAAAGACGGGTCAGGCGCCAGCCCAAACAGCAGCGATACCGTAAAAGTCCATTACCGCGGCGTACTTGTTGATGGCAAGGAGTTTGATAGTTCCTATAGCCGCGGGCAACCCGCCGTTTTCCCGTTGAACCGCGTCATCCCGTGCTGGACCGAGGGCGTGCAGACAATGAAAACCGGCGGCAAGGTCAAGTTGGTTTGCCCGCCCAATTTAGCCTACGGCAGCCGTGGCGTTCCCGGGACCATCCCGCCGGACTCAACCCTGATATTCGAGGTCGAACTTCTGGATATCGCCAAGTAGCAATTCAAGACACGGTCATGCTCCAGGGCGTGACTCATTACCTTCACCTCCACCGGAGTCAACGTCATGCAAGAAGTATTGCAGTATCTGAAGAAACACGGTCAGTGCCTTGACTCGGAAATTGCTGCCGGCATGGGAATCCCGCTTAAACAGGTGCGCCGCAATATCTCGGCCCTCGCCGCCCTTGGCGAAATAAGCACCTGCAGCGTGACGCGATTCAACGGCAACGACCGATATGAAGGAACCCAGTGCCGCCCGGCGTCGTTCATTCCGCCCAAGTCACCCGGCAGGAAACCGGGTGCGCCTGTGAAAGCGGTCGCGTAGCCATGCCCTCACCCGAAAACATCTACTGTTACCACTGCGGCCGCTCTCATCCCCGCGCGGAAATGCGCCAGATCGAGACCAAGGCCGGAAAGAAGTGGCGTTGCATTCAGTCCATTGCCGCCACCAAGAAGAGCAGCAGTCAGCGCGATGCCTTTGGCAAGACCGTCACCGCCATCAACGCATCGGAGAACCAGGCGCGAGTCAAGTCCAGACTGAATGCTGAACGATTGCTGGCCGGGCGATAGACACAGCCCCGGCTACCCCAGACCTGAAGGAAGGATCTCCATGGCGTACGCTCCCGAATTCCTCAAACTCGTAGACGAGTTCATCCATCTGGCCAACCGCATTGCCGAGGATGGAAAAGGCGGCGAGGCAAGTGCCGCTATTCTGTTCGCTGCGGGGCGCTATAACGCCTTCAACTTCATCTCCAACGGCGGTACAGACCAGAATCAGGCGGCGGCCGTTGAGTTTTACGTTTCGGAGTACCGCAAGGCACTTGTCTCGAATCTGGAGGGTGTTGTCGGGCCTGTGGTCAAGCCCCAAGGATAGGAACGTCCCCCGGCGCCCATCTGCCCGCCAGTTCCTCAAGCGCCGGCGGGCGATGCCGAACGCAGTTTCCATTGTTTGGAGATATTCATGAACTGGACTTTTCTATCGATGTTGATCGCAGGCATCCTGCCGGTGGCTTGTGCGGGCATAGCCAAGCTTGGCTTCAAGGAATACGACAACCGCAATCCACGGGCCTGGCTGGCCAAACAGACCGGTTTCCGTGCGCGGGCCAACAGCGCTCAAGCCAACAGCTTCGAGGCCTTTCCTTTCTTTGCCGCCGGCGTGTTGCTGGCCCTTCTGGCCGGTGTCGATCACGCCAGGATTGACGCATTGAGCATCGCTTTTGTGGCGGCACGCATCGCCTACATCGCCTGTTATGTGGCGGACCGGGCCACATTGCGTTCCATGGTCTGGGGCATCGGCTATGGCTGCACCGTCACCCTCTTCGTCCTGGCTATTATGGCGGCATAGGCGCCACAGCTCAGCCGCAAGTCGCTTGAAAATCGGTTACAATTCTTCGACTTGGGTGACGTGTATTTATGTCTTTGTCCTGCTGTGAATCCGTAGTTTCCCGCCGGGCCAAATGCATCATGAGCATGAATAGCGGCACGACAGTGCCCGGCGCGCGACGTCAAGCACCACCTGCGAACATCAACGCCGCATATTTTCGTGCCTTTCACTTTATTGTCCATTGCGCATGACCTCCCACCCTGTCCGTGACCGCATCAAATTCAGCGATGTCGCCCTTGGCCAGCGTTTCTATGATCCGGTCAGCGCGGAGTACTTTGTGAAACTGAGCGAGACTATGGCCGCCATGGTCACCGGCATTGGCGACGGCACCGTACCTGACGAATTTGAAATCGACGACATCGTCGGCATCGACCGGTAACGTGGGTCGGACGGCGCCCTGCTCCGGTTGCCGGAATGCGGCCAAATGAAAGCCTATAGAAAGCTACTTGCCGTTCTGAGCGCTGCAATCCTGTTGATCCTTGGACTGGTGTTCTCGGCGGCGCTCCTGGCCGTCATTGCCGTTGTCGGACTGGCGGGGTGGAGTTACCTGTGGTGGAAGACACGCGGCTTCCGCCGGGCAATGAAGGCGCGTGCCCCTCAAGGCGAGGTAATCGAGGGTGAGGCCATTGTTGTCGAGGAATACATAGCGAAGAAGGATCTCCTGGCGGGAGATCCTCACGCACAGTAGCAGCCCGATTCCTCAGCCGACCCATGGCTTGCGGGCCGGCTGGCGAATTGAAACAGTCCCGGGAAACTCATCCCAACGCAGCAGAGGAGAACACGATGGACCTGATTCAACAATTGAAGTGGCGCTACGCAACGAAAAAAATGACGCCTCAAAAGGCAGTTCCGCAGGAAAAAGTAGACCGCATACTCGAAGCCGTGCGTTTAGCGCCCACATCGAGCGGCCTGCAGCCTTTTGAGATCATAGTGGTAACCAATCCCGGCGTCAGAGAACAAATCAAGGCCCTGGCAAACAATCAGGGGCAAATTACTGATTGCTCGCATTTGCTGGTTTTCGCCGCATGGGATACCTACACCGCCGAGCGCATCAACATGATGTTTGATTTGACCAATCAGGAGCGCGGCTCAAGCAGCGAAGGATGGGAGAGCTACCGCAAGATGCTGCTGGCAAGCTACCCGGCGCGCAGCGCAGAACAGAATTTCCAGCATACCGCGCGACAAGCCTGCATCGGCCTCGGGGTGGCGCTGGTTGCGGCCGCATTTGAGGAGGTGGATAGCACGCCCATGGAGGGCTTCGACAACACTGCTCTGGATGACGTCCTGAACTTGTCCGCCAGAGGTCTGAAGAGCGTCGCCATCATGCCTTTGGGATATCGCGACAGCAGCAATGACTGGCTGGTCAATCTGAAGAAGGTCAGAAGGCCCCGCCATCAGTTCGTCACCGAGCTCAAGTAAGCAGCGTCTGCACCGGATGAACTCAGAGGATCTGGACTTGCTGGTCACGCGGCAGATGCCCTTCGGCAAACACAAGGGGCGACTCATCGCCGATCTGCCCGGGAACTACCTGAACTGGTTCGCCCGCGAAGGATTTCCGGAGGGAGAGATTGGCCGGCTCCTCGCCTTGATGCATGAGATCGACCATAACGGGCTGAGCGACATTCTGATTCCGCTCAGGCAACGACCCGCTCATTGATACCCCGTGCCCGTCGATAACCAGATCGAAATTCCGCAGTCGTTCATGGCCATGTACGTCAGCCCGGGGCACAGCAGGCCCAACGCGACTCAAGACGTCGTATTGGCGCGCTATGAGCGATGCGAGGACATGGCCTGCATGCTGACCGAACATTCACAGACGCTGGCGTTCAAGAACCATTTTACGGAGCAGGAAGTTCTCGCCCGCTGTCATCAAGGTCTGTTGGCCGACGGTTCGAACTTCACGCACCATGAATCCGGATGGGTCGTTCGCAGGTTGGCCGAACTTCTCGGATGGACATGTCCGTCACTCCCGGACGTCTCCGGCAGCTTATGATCCGGCAACTGCCGCTGCAACACGGTGACGTATGCAGAGGGCTTTCCGGAACCCGTTTTCGCACTCAATACAATCTCATCTTCGCGCAGTCTTGATTAAAGCTTTCCTTGAAAGGATCCTCCATGTTGTTGTTCAAGTCTCCCCTCCTGTTGCTCAGCGCAGTCTCCGTGTTGGCTCTGTGCGCCTGCAATTCCAGTGACCCATCGAAAGCCGCTACCCCGTCCAAGGCGGCTGCTGCAGCCACCGTAAACGGCACCGCCATCAGCGAAAACCATGTGGACATGCTGGCCAGGCAGAGTGCGGCGCAAGGCCGGCCGGATAGTCCCGAGTTGCGCAAGGAAATAGTCGAACACCTGTCGATGCAATTTCTGATTTCCCAGGAAGCCGTCAAGAAAGGCCTGGACAAGGCGCCGGAGGTAACCGATCAGATGGAATTGACCCGGCAATCCATCCTTGCCAACGCCTTCGTGCAGGACTACCTGAAGACCAGCCCCGTCACCGATGACATGCTGAAAGCCGAGTATGAAAAGCTCAAGGCGAAGATGACGGGCAGTGAATACAAGGCACGTCATATTCTGGTGGAGACGGAAGCTGAAGCCAAGGGCATCATCGCCAGGTTGAAGAAAAATCCTGCCGCCTTTGGCGCCCTGGCCAAGGAGAATTCCAAGGATCCCGGCTCCAAGGCCAACGGCGGCGATCTGGGCTGGTTCGATCCGCAGGGCATGGTGCCGGAATTCGGCGCGGCCGTGGCGAAGCTGGCCAAAGGCACATTCACTGAAGATGCGGTCAAATCGCAATTCGGCTATCACGTCATCCTGCTCGACGACTCCCGTCCGAAAGCCCTTCCGCCCTTCGACCAGGTCAAGGCCATGCTGCAACAGCAAGTCCAACAGCAGAACCTGAAAAAACTGTTTGACGAACTGAAGGCCAAGGCCAAGATTGAAATCGTGCAAGCTGCCGCCGCGACAAGTTCGGCGCCCAAGGAAAGCAAGCCCGCCGCGACGGGCAAGTAATTTCTTCAGCAATGCCGGCCCCGCCTCTTCCGCTTTGCGGGCCCGGCGTCGAGCACCGGGTCCGCAGGGACCCGGGTTGCAATTCAGGAAACCGCCAATGAATGCCTTGCCCAAGTGTCCCAAATGCAGTTGTGAATATTCCTACGAAGACGGAAGCATGTACGTCTGCCCGGAATGCGCTCACGAATGGTCAAAGGTGGCCGCGGAGAGCCTCGATGACAAGCGCGTCGTGTGCGATGCCCATGGCACGGTACTGCAGGACGGCGATGCCGTGACGGTGATCAAGGATCTCAAGATCAAGGGATCGTCCTCGGTGATCAAGGTGGGGACCAAGGTAAAGAATATCCGCCTGGTCGAAGGCGATCACGATATCGACTGCAAGATCGACGGCATCGGCGCGATGCAGCTGAAATCGGAATTCGTGAAGAAGGCGTAACAAACCGTTACACGTGCCTGGTCAGCGACATGGCCTGATCAACGTTATATTGACAGTGCCAACGGAGGTAGACGATGAACGCGATCCTGTCCAAAACAGCCATGCACGCAATTCTGGCCCTTGCTCTCGGTGCCGGTTTTGCAGCCGGAACCGCTCAAGCCGATGACCGGCGCGAGCACGAGCGGCACGACTCTTACCGCTCGCCGCACTGGATCTACGATGATCGCCACCACCACGGTCATTACTACCCGGCGGTGGGGTATGTCATCAAGACCATGCCGCCCGGACACGTCGCGGTGCGGTTTGGCAACCGCCGCCTGTTTTTCCAGGCCGGCGTCTGGTACGAGCAGGGAGCAAGGGGCTTTGCCGTCGTCAGACCGCCAACCGGTGTCATAGTGCCAATGTTGCCGCCGGGCCATGTGGCCGTCCCGGTCGCCGGCATGACCTACTACTATGCCAACGACACCTACTACTCGGCGGCACCCGGGGGCTACGCTGTAGCCATTCCCCCTGCCGCAGCAACGTACATCGAGGCACCGGCTTCGCCGCCGCCGGCGCCCCAGCCGCGGATGGTGCCGGTTCCCGCGGTGCAACCGGCTCCGCAAGCACCGGGCGCAACCTGGTACTACTGCGCCTCAGCCAGGGCTTACTACCCTTACGTGGCGACATGCGCCGAAGGCTGGAATCCGGTACCGGCATCACCGGCACCACAGTGACGGGAACCACCGCCGGCGTTTCTGCCGGCGGCGTCAAGGAGATCATTGCGGACGAGTCCGATTGAGTTGCGCCTGCAGGCCGCACCGGTGCATGATCATCACTGTTCAGCCGGGGACCGGCAATTTTCCGAGGAGAATATGATGTCAAGCTTATTCAAGTCTGCACTCGTCGCCGTCGTCGTCGGCTCAGTGGCCATGGCGCCGGCCTGGGCGGACAACCGTGGCTACCACGGTGGCGGGCCCCGCGGCAGTCACGGTGGCGGCGGCTGGGGTGCCTTAGGGCTTGCATTGTTCGGCACCGCCGTCTATCTGGCAGCCACCGCCCCACCGCCCCCATATCACCCGGCACCGGTTTATTCGCCGCAGATTTACGCCCCGCAAGTCTATGTACAACCGCCCGTGGTGCTTACTCAAACAGCCCCCCCGCCGGTACCGGCACCGGAGCAACAATGGTGGTACTACTGCGCCGCGTCCGCCGGTTACTATCCCTACATCAGGACCTGTCCAACCGGCTGGACCAGGGTTTCGCCCGTACCTCCCGGACAGTAACGCCGAAGATATTTCCGGACCTTCGGCAAGCACAGCGCGGCATCGCCGGCAAGCCTTGAGCACCGGACCCGGGATTGAGCGCCTGCACCATATTTGCGGCGCAGCAGATGACCCAGTACTACTTAAGCGGTAGGCATGTTGGTACAATCCGAGCATTACGAGGTGCTTGCTCATCAGGTAAGGCTCAATGGATTGCAAGGCAATCGACTACAAGAACATACCCGTGCATTCGGAAATTATTGCCGGGATTGTTCGGCTGGACGTTGAATCAAACACTTGCTTCCGCGATCTCGACAGCTACGTTCATTCCGATCAAGGGGTGGCGACCCTCGTCCTGCGAGTGGTGAACTCGGCCATCTACAGCCGCGGCAACAAGATCACGACGATCCCTCGGGCAATCAGCATCCTGGGCTTTCAGGTGGTACGTTCGCTTGCCATGCTGGCTTTCAGCCGCTCGTTGTTTTCACAGATAAACAACCCGATGTTCCGCATGCATATCTGGCAACACTCGCTGCTGACGGCCATCGCCGGCCAGACCATATGCCATTGCCTGGGAGACGCCAAGCAGAAGGACGAAGCCTTCATCGCCGGGCTGATGCATGACATCGGCAAAGTACTGCTGTTTACGCACGATCCCGGCAAATACCTTCAGGTACTGCATGACGTTCTGCAGCAAGGCTCGCCGAGTGCGGAAGCCGAGCGGCGGATATTCGGCTGCGATCACTATCAGGTAGGCATGGAAGCCGTCGGCCAATGGCATCTCCCGGAGCGCTTTATCGACTATATGGGAACGGATCTTGGCCCGCAAAGGCCGGGGTACGCGGACGACAAAGTGCGACTCAGTCTTGCGGCGGCGAACCGTCTGATCGGAACTTTCGGAATCGGCGCCAGCGCGCTGACCGATGTCGAAGCGCGCCGGTCAGCCGTCATGGCCTATGGACTGACCGCCGAGGCTTGCGAGAGTTGGCTCGAGGAGGAGTTTCTGGCGCAGCTGATGGCCAACGACACTTATCAGATGTGCGCCAATATCTGATCACGGCGACGACGACTCTGCAATGAACCAGACCGAACCCGCCATCGATTCCGTCCACCTGTGCGCCATCGATCACGGACCGTGGCAAGCCGTGCTGAACGGCCTGCAGCGCAGCCTCGACGCCCATCAACTGGCGCCGTTGCTGGCACCGACGACATTGATCCTCCATGACATTCTTGAAAGCGCGGTCAGAGTGATGCATCTGCAGGTTCTGCGCCGCATCATGGAGGCGGATTTCGGTCTGGCCTTGAGCGATGAACCGGGCCAGGTCGAGTCGCTGTTCAATTCGGAAGTGGGTGAGCATGGATCGCAAAACATAGCCAACGCCTGTCGCGCCGGCGGCTGGATGATTGCAGTTCATTTCCCCCGGGCGTCTACAGCCGGACCGCATACGCTGGTGCAGGTGGATGTGCCATTCCCATGGGATACCGGCTTATGCAAAACACTTACGCTGATCGATGCCCTGGGTTATCAGCTTGATGTCGGAGTTCGCCTCGAAGGCCGTCGCATCAGCGTGGCCAAGCGCGCCGGCCACGCCGCCGTTTTCGCCGCCCCCGCGCTACTCGATGCTGATGACGAATTGGCCAGCGTCGGACAAATTGCCCGGCAACTCTCCTACGGCCTGATTCAATTCTCCGCCGTCGGCGAGATCACCGCCGTTTCGCGGTCCATGCTCAAGCTATTGCGGTTTGATTCGAACAGCGCCCCGGTGCGAACTCTGGCACAAGCCATTCCGGTAAGTTTTCTCAATGACATCGTCTGGGGACTTGCTCTTGCCGAAGGCAATGGCGCTTTCGAAAACTACCGCATCCGGGTGCGCCCGCCGAACCTCAGTCATGTGTCGATACTGTTCAACGTAAGCGGATTCCGTCACGGCAGCGGCACCGTGCATTCGCTGTGGCAACCGGTATCGCTGGACGAGAGCAGCGCGCAACTCACCGAAGGGTCGATTCTGAGCGAAGTGCGGATTCACAACATTACCCGCAATTACGTGCCCCAGCTGGTAGAGCAAAAGGCCCGCAACGCCGTGCGTCTTGGTCAAACCAGCCTGCGCAATGAAGAGCGCCCGGTGGCGGTGCTGTTCTGCGACATCGTCGGCTTTACCTCTTACGTTGAACGCAACGCCGCCAGCGAATCGACCATCGATACGCTGAACTCGATACTTCGCCGCGTGTCGGCCTCCGTCAAGCGAAACAACGGCTTCATCGACAAGTTCATGGGGGACTGCGCCATGGCGATTTTCGATAATCCCACGGAGGCGTTGCTGGCCGCAATTGATATGCAGGCCCATTCCGATGACATCAACACGCTGCGCTCGCGGGCCGAGCAACAGACCTTGCAGTTGCGCATCGGAATCCACTGGGGCGACGTTGTCATCGGCAATGTCGGCACCGCCGAACGGCTCGACTGGACGGCCATTGGCGACGTTGTAAACACTGCCTCGCGCATCGAAAAGGCCTGTGAGCCGGGCTCCATTCTGATCAGCCAGGCTGTTCGCGATGTCATTGAAGGCAAACAACCGGGTCAATTCCAGTTCCGCCCGATGTTCAAGCTGAAAGTCAAGGGCAAGGTCGATGAACTGGCCGTGTGCCATGCGGATCTGGACGAATTGAACAACAAGAAAAAATGACCGGAGCAAGAATGAGGGGCGTCGAGGGCGGCGGAATCTCACCCGATTGCCAACTTGCTCGATTTCCGGCTTGCCAGCAAAATCCAGGTAAGGGTATTATCTCCAACAGGTTATCCGGCACAGCCGGTAACCACAGCGTAATCAGGGGCGGCAAGCGAGGGTATCGCGCTTCCGGCTTTTTCTTTTCAATCCGGAATTATGTTCTCATTAAATGATGATTGCCGAAGTTTCGACCATCGAAGACGAACTCGCTCTGGCCCAGGCCGATGCCCGCGACATGAAGCGCACGGTGATCGCCCTGCGTACCGGACTGGAAGCGGCGCAGGCGGAGATCCATGACACGACGCTGCGCATCACCCAGGCCTATGCGGCGGAAATATCGCAGCTGAAGATCACGGTCGGCGCGCTGCGCGAGGAACTCGAACGTGCCCGGACCGAACGTGAAAAGGCTGTGCAGCAGGAACGCGTCGCCGCCCATCAGGAGGCCCAGATGCTCAAGGCTACCGCCGCCGCCCTGCGCGAAGAACTCGAGCAGTCCCGTGCCGAACGGGACCACGCCGTGCAGTTCGAGCGCGTCGCCGGACACAACGAGATGCAGCAATTGAAAGCCACGTCGACAGCCCTGCGCGATGAACTTGAACGTGCCCGGGCCGACACTGACCATGCGGTACGCACCGCCGTCGTCAGCGCCCAGAGCGAAATCGCGCAACTCAGGCAGACAGTCGGCGGCTTGCGTGAAAGTCTGGAACTGGCGCAGATCGACAAGACCAATTCAGTCAATCGCGAACGCACGCTGTTCGCCCACGAGGGCGCCGAATTGCAAAACACCATCCAGACTCTGCGCGAGCAGATCGAAGCCAGGAACCAGAACCGGGCGGGAACCACGTGAGCCTGCCCGAAGAAGCCGCCAACACGAAGAAGAAAACCGGCGAACGCGATCAGGAAGGACGCCGTCGCCTGCGTCACCTCGAACTCCTGCTCGAAGTCACACGCCGCATGGCGAGCTACAGCACGCTCGACGAAGTGCTGCAGGCGCTGGTTGAAATGACCACCGCCGAACTGAATGCGGAACGCGGATCGCTGTTCCTCAATGATCCCGACACCAATGAGTTGTATTCGCGGGTGGCACAGGGCAACATTCAGCGCGAAATTCGCATCCTGAATACCAGCGGTGTCGCCGGTTACGTCTATACCGCAGGCGAGGCGCTGATCATTCACGATGCCTACGCCGACGACCGGTTCAACCGCTCCATCGACGAGCAGACCGGTTTCACCACGCACAACATCCTCTGCGTCCCGATCAAGACCGTGAAGGGCGAGATCATCGGCGTCGCGCAGACACTCAACAAGCGCACCGGCAAGTTCACCAAACAGGATCTCAACCTGCTCGAGGCCATGACCGGCCAGGGTACGCTGGCCCTGCAAAGCGCGCAGTTCATCGAGCGCATGCAGGCCATCCGCCGCCAGGAGATGGAATTCATCGACGTCGTCTCCGAAGTCACAGCCGACATCAAGCTCGGGTCCCTGTTGCAGAAGGTCATGGGCGAGGCGACGCGCCTGCTGAACGCCGAGCGCTCGACCCTGTTCCTCAACGACGAGAAGACCGGCGAACTTTGGTCCGAGGTCGGCCAGGGTCTGGAATCTGTCCAGATCCGCCTGCCCAACAACCTGGGCATTGCCGGCGCGGTCTTTACCTCGGGCAAGGCGATCAATATTCCATACGCCTACGCTGATCTGCGCTTCAATCCTGCCTTCGACAAGAAGACCGGCTACTTTACCCGCTCGATCCTGTGCGTACCCATAGCCAACAAGCACGGCAAGGTGATCGGCGTGACGCAAGTGTTGAACAAACGCGGCGGCCCCTTCACCGGCGAGGATGAGTCGCGCCTGCGCGCCTTCACTGCGCAGATTTCCATTGCCCTGGAAAACGCCAAGCTGTTTGCCGACGTGCAGAACATGAAGAACTACAACGAGGCGATGCTGGAGTCGATGTCGAATGCGGTGATCACGCTGGACGAAGCGGAACGCATCGCCACCTGCAACGCCGCCGGGTTGCGCATCCTGCGTGTGCAGCCGCCGCAGATCCTGCAAAAGCCGGCCGCGGAGTTCTTCGGCGGCGGCAACGCCTGGATTCCGGAAAAGCTGAAGCGTGTAGCCGAAACGCAAACCACCGAACTGGTGATGGAAGCAGAACTGATCGTCGGCGAGGACAAACTGTCGGTGAATCTGACGGCACTGCCGCTGCTGTCGATGGAGAAAAAGCGCATCGGCTCGATGCTCATGCTGGAAGACATCTCCAACGAGAAGCGCTTGAAATCAACCATGTCGCGCTACATGGATCCGGGCATCGCCGACCAGATGCTGGCCGCGGGTGCAGAAGTGCTCGGCGGCAAGAACGTGATGGCAACGGTACTGTTTTCCGACGTGCGCAGTTTCACCACGATCACCGAGCAACTCGGCGCCCAGGGCACGGTGGCGCTGCTTAACGAGTATTTCACCCTGATGGTGGATTGCATCCAGCGCGAGGAAGGCATGCTGGACAAGTTCATCGGCGATGCCGTCATGGCCGCCTTCGGCATTCCGGTCGCTCACGATGACGACGCCGACCGCGCCGTGCGCACCGCGATTGCCATGATCCACGAGTTGTGGGCATGGAACCAGGGACGGGTGAACGAGGGCAAGATGGCGGTGGACATCGGCATCGGACTGAACACCGACAGCGTGGTGTCGGGCAATATCGGGTCGAAGAAGCGGATGGACTACACCATCATCGGCGACGGCGTGAATCTCGCCGCCCGGCTGGAATCGGCCTGCAAGCAGTACGGGGCACACATCCTGATCAGCGAGTTCACCTACAAGGCGCTGAAGGCAACCTATTTCAGTCGCGAGCTTGACCTGGTGGTGGTCAAAGGCAAGACGCGGCCGGTCGCCATTTATGAAATTCTCGACTACCACACCGACGACAGCTATCCGCAGATGATCGATGCCCTGCGCCACTTCAAGTCGGGGCTGGTCAAGTACCGGCAGCAGAAATGGGATGACGCGAAAGGCGAATTCGGCGATGTGCTGGCCCTGAACGGGAACGACAAGGCGGCGAAAATGTATATCGAGCGCTGCAATCACTTTCTCGCCAATCCGCCGCACGCGGACTGGGACGGGGTCTGGGTTATGGAGTCGAAATGATTGTGAAGACCATTGCTACCACAGGGTTTAGCGCATAGCAATCATATTGGCTACCCGTATAGCTACCCGTTTTAGCTGTCGGTTGGCTATCGACACCGGATGAGCAGAGCGGGTCAAGAACTTGACGATGGTTGGGCCCATCCTCCCCTTCAATCCCCACCCGAAAACTACAACTCCGGAGCATCCACCGTCGGCTCGTAGTACCCACCTATGCTCTTTCGGATGCCTTCGTGGTCTCACGCCCCTGACACGGTCCCCCGCTTGCCGCCTGCACCTCGAAGTGCGGATAGCGCCGACTCTTGAAGCCCATGCTCCGGCACCCGTAGGGGAAGGACGGATCGTAGGTCACAAAAAAGTGGATGCAGTCCTTGCAGGTTGGGGCAGTTTTCGTCAAATCTGGATCCATCAAAGTTCCGGGTCGGGGCATTCGCTGCAGGCCTCCCCCCCGCCAATTACGCCTGACACAGCGTCTCCAAGAATAAGGCGTGATCAGTATATATCCGAGGCATCGGCTTCGATCACGCGCCCTGCACGACGCCTATGCTTGAGCTAGTGCCCAGCAGGCAAGCCGTGTATTGAACCAGGGCTTAAACCCTGACCAGAGCCAAACAGTTGAGCTTCCGGCCAAGGGATGAATGGAATGTAGCGAACATAGACCTTGGAGTCTTCTCCGGCATCGAGTGGAACCGATCCCCAAATCAGGACTTCGAGCAGAACTCCTCCGATGACAACGGCAATGACCAACGCTATCGAGAAAAAATACCGCCGGCTGTATATCCCCTCGTCATCCTTGCCGAAAAATACCGGAATTACAAGCACCATGAATGGAAGCAGTATCGCAGTACCCAATGAAAGAAAGTAAATGTATGCGGCGGGCGAAAGTGCTACGTGGAAACAGTTTGACCAACTCAGCCGGTGTGCGAACAAAGTGACATTGAGATATGAGCTCAGCAGGTTGTCAAAGACGATGGCTAGAGCTACAAGTACCAGTGGGATGAACCAAATCAGGTTTGCCCGCATTGCCTTAACCAAGCCGGTCATCGTTTGATTCCTTTCCACATGTTCAGAGCCGATTGCCGGGAGCGCATGATACTCACGTCAGCGTAACTCCCTAAGCCGTTGAAGACGATCTTTCGCAAGAACCAGTAACCAACGAAGCCGCCAGTGAAAGACAGGGCAGAAGCGGGTTCAGGGTGAGTAACATCTACCCATGCTCGTACTGCCAGTAATCCTGCCCTAAACCTCCACGAAAGAACCTCAGCCTGATCACGTCGCCCTCGCGTTTTCGATCCCAGCTTGCATGATCAATCGTCACCGAAACGATGCTGGTTGAATCCGTTGGCGAGGTCACTTGGACGTAGTAATTCCGTGATATTCCCTTTGCACTTGATGTTGAGTACTTGCTGTGGATGTAGCCAAGAACCATCCTTTCGGTTCTTGAAGCACTTGCCATGTTGATGTTCAAGAAAATTTCCGAACCGATGGCGACCATCATCAGGGCATGCCAAATCGCAGACCAGACACGTATCTTTCCCCCTGCCGCCTTGTCTTGCCGGCTTGTCCAAACCAATCCCACAAGGGCAATGATGCCTATAAAGCAATACGTAGCCAAATTCACACTGGAAGCATCTGGCAGTATCGGAAAAGTAAATTGATGGGCAAAGCAGAAGCCGGAAATAAAACCAACAAATGTCAAAAGCTCGGCTCCTGACAAGGGAAACTTCATGCGGTCGTAATGTTCCTTCGTCCAGTCAAGCCATCTGTTCCTTACCCCTACCATTATTGCCAATAGCGCCAACAGCGGTTCCAGTGCAAAGATGTAGTCGAGGGCAGATGCCTGTTCTGGTGGGAAGTGAGGGTCGTTGAACACCACAGAATATGCCAGTACGAAAAGCGTACCGCATACAACGATCACGTTGACGACCGCCTTACGGGCGGAGGGTGTTTCCGATGTTGAGGGGGATAGCGCGCTAGGCATGGACTTGTAGTAGGTCCTCAAACCTTACCGCAGCCGGCAGCCGCAAATACGAGCGCACGATGATCTCAGGGAACCCGCTCGCACACGAAGATCGGAATGTCTCGCGTCGTGCGCTTTCGATAATCTGAGTAGGGAGCGTAGTGCTTGTCACAGACCGGCCAGAGCCCCGGCTTCTCCTCGGGAGTAGCCAGGCGCGCGCGGAGGTTCATACGGTGACGGCGGTGGCTCACCCGGATATCAGGATACTTCACGAGGTTGTTGTACCAGACCGGGTTCTTTGGCGCCCCACCTTGTGATGCAACCAGAAGCACGCCGTCCCGATAGGGCACGTACATCAGCGGTATTGTCAGGACACGGCCACTCTTAGCCCCCTTCATACTGAGGAAGCAGACATCATCGCCTCCAAGGCTATTGAACATACGGCCGCCAGTCAGACGATGCAGAAACACGTGCAAGCGCGTTATGGCCTTGAGTATCCAACGCGCCGGAGGCGCTTCACCGCCGGTTGCCGGGGTATCCTTGATCTCCATATCAACCTTTGCTGTAATTCATTGAGTCCTGATGGTGCGCGCCGTTCATGATCCTGTCAAAGAAACGACATTCATTCTTCGGCTGCCGGCGGTGAGACTGGAATTTCGTCATCCTGCCATCACTTGCGTGAAAGGACAATCGCGCCCAACCGCCGGGCGCACCAGAAGCCGCCGGGCCCAGTGGCCATGCCGGTGCCATCAGGTGACGATCGGCCTGACGTAACACATGTCGACCGACCCGGCGTAGGACAAAAAAAGGCCCGGAGTGGCCGGGCTTTTAAACGCGCAGCTAAAAAACGAAGCGCGGAATAGGAAGAGTCACCATACAAACTACAGCGTCAGACTACCCCTAATTTGGAGGGTTTCCTTGGTCGCTAACAAGTCGTAACAATTCTGCGGGAAGATCCGCTACCGCTGGCGCTAACCGATCCCGTGAGAGGGATCACCGTCATGCCGCCGCACTGGAGCGCCGAGCATGACATAAAGGTGGCGCAAGTACAGTGTAACGGCCGTGGCGAGCTATTCCTTTCTTGGGAACCTGTCAGAATTGAAACTGCGTTTGCGGCCCCCATCTGGAACGGTTGCAGAGCACATACTCGAAGAGAATCCAAGATGGCAGATGAAAAGAAGGAACCCTGGCTCAATCAGATGGCCCTCGCGACCTTGATCTTGGCGGTATGCGCAACCCTCTCTACCTATATGTTCCTGCAGGCGGCGATTCTGCTCAATTCCATTGCGGGACTCATGAAGATCAAGAAGGTCTGGTGGTCTTCAATCCCTGTGGGTTTGACGGGCATCGGGTTTCTCGCCATCTTCTGATGGGAACATTGACCTTACCTACCCTCCTCCTAAAGCGGGGCCTCAGCCTATTTGCATTACGGCCTGCGTCTTGCCGGTTAGTCTTGATCTTCCTGCTCTGGCCTATGCACCTCGCATTCGCCGATCGGGACACGGAACTGCGGACTACCTTCCACGAGTCTCCGCTTATCGGCAGATTGGGGGCTGTCGGGATGATTTCCGTTGGAGGTCAAGGACTGCCCGTCAGGTTAGCCAGTGCATTCCTGATAAGTCCTTGCCATGTCTTAACTGCTGCGCATGTACTGGCACAAGTCGGAAAAGGCGCACAAATCGGCACGGCTGTCCGGTTTGTACCGTCCGCTAGTCTTGCCTCGCCTCTCTGGGGACGGGTTGTAGCAGCCAACCACGATTTCATCATGCGTGAGTTTCCTGTCGCGCCAGACCTGAATTCAAAGTCGCAGGATTGGGGCTTGATTGAACTGGACCACCCGGTTGATGGAATCGAACCGCTCAAGCTACTCTATCCAGGTTCGCCAATACCCGGCAAGGCGACCTTTTCGATTGCCGGATACCCGATGACGGGTCAGAGAGCACTTCTAAACGTACAGGAACATTGCGTCAATCGGTCTCGATTTCATGGTTCGATGGAAGTCGATGGCGTGGTCTTGCTTGATTGTGCCGTGCGTCCCGGAATGTCAGGCGGACCGCTTCTCGTCGATGGGAATGGAGAACTGGTTGCGGCTGGAATTGTTGTCGAACGTTTTGAAGTTGGGCAGAAGGTCCTGGGCGTTGCCATTCCTATCAAGGCCTTCGCAGAAACAATTGAAGCCCGAATGCGATCCAGTGATGTTTGTGCCGTGGGTTCACCCTTTGCCTTGTCGCCAAACTCGGACCGTTAAGCACCTTCAGGTCTGCCCAACCCGCGTGATCAGCATTAAAGAACCATCACCGGCGCGACCGTCCGATCATTGGCGGCAAGGCCTTCAGATCCGGGAGGGACCCGGGTCACGATCAAGGCCTACCGACTGACCACCAATTCCTGATCGGCGGCGACATCCCGCAATGCCTCATCGACTTCGGGATCAACCAGCGATGATCACGCAGAGGGTTCCGGGCTTTAGGGCAGGCATCATGCCAAGCTACCGTCTAAACACATAAGTTGCGACACATAGCCCTGCCCCCACGGCATACAGGAGCCAGGTATCAGAAACGGCGTAGGGAAAGAACATCAGTGCAACGCCCGACCATTTTATCGTGTCGTTGGACGCCTTCTTGCCATATCGATAGGCGGCGTAGCCCAGGATGCTGAACAGGATGGCGCCGAACAGATAGGCCGGACTCGGCATTGCGAAACCGAGCGATTCAAGATTCTTTATCTCGTCCATGCGTAGCAAGTACTGTCCAGGTCACCGGCAGGCGTTAGTGGCGCCGCCCGCTTTTCAGGTTCCCGCTCATTCCATATTGCCGGTCACGGCGGGCACGAAGATCAGTGCCGCAGCCCTCAATGCTGTCCGGGTTCTGCAAGATGGTGAAACGCTTCGTGCACCCGGGAAAACGCCACGTCAATCTTGCCCGGGTTCGACTGGCACTGCTTTTTTAGCGCGGCAAGGGATGCCAGCAAGGGCTTTGTGTCGGCGCCCTGAATTTCTCGTGTCAACGCCTCCAGCGTCTCCGTTTGCGTGCATACCCGGTGTGACCTCTCTTTGCCGGCCGGCGCGTGCCATAGCGGCGCGAGCACTGCATGCAGAGCATCGACATCCTTGGCGAAACTGTGCATGTGGTTTTCGTGCTTGTCTTGTGCGCCGGCGCTACCGGCCAAAAGCACGGTGACAATAACGGCGTTCAAGGTCATATGGTTTCTCGGCATGGCAGATCTTCCTTTGGATACGTGGCAGCGGCATTCTAGTGCGTCTGTCGCGCCCATTCCGCGCGATGGAAGGCGGACTTGACGGCCGGATTAGAATCCGGCTACCAAACCCGGGAATCCTTCGATCGCGCTCATGACCACACTTCACGACATACCGCTGTCCATGCTCGACCTCGTTACCGTGCGCGAAGGCGGGTCGGTGGCTGATGCGCTGGCAATAGCCCTGCGCACGGCGAAGCACGCCGAGTCGCTTGGCTTTACCCGCTACTGGCTGGCCGAGCACCACAATATCCAGGGCATCGCGAGTTCTGCCACCGCAGTTCTGGTGGGATATATCGCCGGCGGAACAAGCCGCATCCGCGTCGGCTCCGGCGGCGTAATGCTGCCCAACCATGCACCGCTGGTGGTTGCCGAGGCCTTCGGCACCCTCGCCGAGTTGTACCCGGATCGCATCGACCTGGGCCTTGGTCGTGCGCCAGGCACCGACCAGATAACGATGCGGGCGCTGCGCCGCGATCGGGTCGAAACCGAAGCAGACTTCCCGCGGGATGTCGCCGATCTCCAGCAACTTCTGGCACCGGCCAAGCCAGGCCAGCGAGTGATCGCCATGCCCGGCGCGGGAACCGAGGTGCCGATCTGGCTGCTCGGTTCCAGCCTGTTCTCTGCACGACTGGCGGCAGAGCGCGGTCTGCCTTATTCGTTTGCATCGCACTTTGCGCCCCGCCTGCTGCTTCAGGCAATTGACCTTTACCGCACGATGTTCCGGCCCTCCGCAACGCTCGCCAAGCCCTATGTCATGATCGGCGTACCCGTGATCGCCGCTCCCACCGACGAGGAAGCGCAATTTCTGGCAAGCAGCACCTATCAGCGGGTACTCGGCATCCTCCGCGGCGAACGGGGCCTGCTGCAGCCTCCGGTGCCGGACTTGATGTCGCAGTTGCACCCGCGGGAGAAAGCCGCCATCGACGACTTCCTTGCCGCCGCGGTTATCGGCGGACCAAAAACCGTTCAGGAGGGCCTTGCGGCCCTATTGCGGACGACGGCCGCCGACGAAGTCATTCTGGTCTGCGACATCTTCGATCCATCCTTGCGACTGCGCTCGCTCGATATTGTCGCTGCCGCGGTTGCAGAGGGTGACTAAAGTTCCGGCCCGGGTCAAAACCATGCCGCCATGATACGTCATGGCCATGGTCGATGCTGCCCGGCGCTTTTCAGCCCAACAGCAGGTCGGTGCTGCAGCAACCCCAAAGCTCGACGGGACTGCCCACTGAGCGCCGCAGCGCGTCCCGGACCTTCGCCGCCGTGACAGGAATATCGAACGAGATGCTCTGGGCAAGCAGTTGCCCTGCCAGGCGGTACATCCAGGTGCGGCGCCGAACGATCATGAGCTTTGTCCTCAGTGAGTTCCATCAAGTAGCGATCAGCTATCGCTGACGTCGACAGACTTTACCCGGCTTCCTTGTGCAGGCGGCGTCCGGATCAGACAGGCTTCTACCCATGAATGAACTTGATCAAGCGAAGATATCCCGCACGCAGCGGCAGCGCCGATGCCGCCAACCTGGAATACTGCATGACGCCTGTATTGTGGCTTACTTGACGCGCGTCAGTACCGGACGTCCGGGCTTGGCCGGCGTGGCAACATCTGCGGCAGTTTCCACAGGAACGGCAGTGGGGGACGGATCTGCTGCCTCATCGGCCGGCAATCTTTCAGTGACCTCAAAGGCCATTCCCTCGCCGTTCTCTCTGGCGTAGATCGCCGCAACCCGCTCTACGGGCACGACCACCGGGAAACTGCGGCCGCCGAAACGGGCCTGGAAGGTAATTTCCTCGTTGCCCATAAGCAACTGGTGGGTGGCTTCGAGGCCGACATTGAGAACGATCTCGCCATCCTTGACGAATTCCCGCGGTACGCGCGTCGTGGCGTCGGCCGAGACCGCCAGATAGGGCGTAAAGCCCTGATCCGCACACCATTCATGAATGGCGCGGATCAGGTAGGGCTTGGTTGACTTCATTGGCGTTGCGCCGAGATGAATCAAGATACGGATGCGGGCAATGCGCCTCTAGCGGCGCATCATCTTTTCCGTAGGCGTCAGCGCATCGATGAAACCCTGGCGCGAGAAGATACGCTCGGCAAACTTCATCAGCGGAGCCGCGGTCTTGGGCAGTTCGATGCCGTAGTGGTCAAGGCGCCAAAGGAGGGGCGCAATCGCCACATCAAGCATGGAAAAGTCGTCACCAAGCAGAAACTTCTGCTTGTTGAACATCGGCGCCAGTTCCGTCAGACGATCGCGGATGTGACCCCGCGACTTGTCGGCCGACTTGAGGCTCTTTTCCAGTGCATCGATGTAGCTGAACAGCTCGTGCTCCATCGTAAACATCAACTGCCGCGCCTTGGCCCGCGTTTGCGGATCAGGCGGCATCAGTTGCGGATGCGGGAAGCGCTCGTCGATGTATTCGTTGATGATGTTCGACTCATAGAGCACCAGATCGCGATCAACCAGTACCGGAACACGGTTGTACGGATTGATGACGGCGATATCTTCAGGTTTATTGAAGAGGTCGACGTCGATCACCTGAAAGTCCATCTGCTTTTCGTACAAGACGATGCGGCAGCGATGACTGAACGGGCAGGTAGTGCCCGAGTACAGGTTCATCATGGCGCTGGTGCCCCAGGAATAGTCGGCATCACGCACCACTTTGCGGACTGGCGGCGCATTCATTTCTCGATGCCCCATAGTATGCATTCACGTAGTAGAGTTAATGAATGTCTTTCCAGTACTCGCGTTTCAGCGCGTACGCAAAGACGAAGATAACAGCCAGGAAAATCAACACAATCACACCAAGCTGCTTGCGAAACTCGGCCACCGGCTCGCCCATATACTTGAGATAGCCAACCAGATCGCCGACCAAAGCGTCAAACTCCTGCGGCTTGAGTTTGCCGGGCTTGGCCAGCGTCAGTTTGTGATCTTCGCCCATGAGCTGGTCGCCCTGCAGTTCCCATAGCACATGGGGCATGCCGACGTTGGCAAATACCGCGTTGTTCCAGCCCGTAGGACGACTTTCATCGCGATAGAAACCGCGCAAATAGGTATATAGCCAGTCAGCGCCGCTACCGGACTCCGAGGCGCGCGCCCTTGCAATAATCGTCAGATCCGGCGGAGCAACGCCGAACCAGGCCTTGGCTTCGGCACGCTGCATGGCGATCTTCATGGGTTCGCCGACCTTGTCGGCGGTAAACAGAAGATTCTCCCTGATCTGCGGATCGCTCAGACCGATGTCCTTGAGGCGGTTGTAGCGCATGTAGGACGCAGAATGGCAGTTCAGGCAGTAATTGACAAATATTTTGGCGCCGTTTTGCAAAGCCGCCGTGTCGTTGGCGCGGTCTGGAGCGCGGTCGAGGTGCAGTTCGGCACCCGCGGCAAACGCCAGAACCGGCACGAACAGGATTGCGGTAAGGAGCTTCTTCATTTCCAACTCACCCTGTCCGGCTCCGGCTGGCACCTGTCGAGGCTGCTGTAAATCGGCATCAGGAGAAAGAAGGCAAAATAAATCACCGAGCAGATCTGTGCCACTATGGTGCGCAGCGGGGTCGGACCCAACATGCCCAGATAGCCGAGAATCAGGAAGGAAACGACGAACGCCGCGAGAAAACCCTTGTACAGCGGACCGCGATAGCGGATCGACTTCACCGGGCTGCGATCCAGCCAGGGCAGCAAGGCTATGATCAGGGTCGAGGCTCCCATTGCCACCACACCCCAGAACTTGGCATCGATTCCGAACAGCGGATAGGTCACCGCGCGCAGGATCGAGTAGTAAGGCGTGAAATACCAGACCGGCGCGATGTGCAGCGGCGTCACCAGAGGGTCGGCCGGGAAGAAGTTGTTGTATTCGAGAAAGTATCCGCCGAACTCGGGCATGAAGAATACGATCACCGAGAACACCATCAGGAACACCACGACGCCGACGATATCCTTGACCGTATAGTAGGGATGGAAGGGTATGCCGTCGAGCGGAATCCCCTGCGCGTCCTTCTTTTTCTTGATTTCGATGCCGTCCGGATTATTGGAGCCGACTTCGTGCAAGGCGATGACATGCGCCGCAACCAGCCCCAGCAGCACCATCGGTACGGCAATGACGTGGAAGGCGAAGAAGCGGTTCAGGGTCGCATCGCCCACAACGTAGTCGCCGCGCAGCCAGAGCGAGAGATCCGGGCCGATGAAGGGAATCGCCGAGAACAGGTTCACAATCACCTGCGCGCCCCAGAACGACATCTGGCCCCACGGCAGCAGATAGCCGAAGAAAGCCTCGGCCATCAGACAGAGGAAGATGATCATGCCGAAAATCCAGATCAGTTCGCGCGGCTTGCGGTATGAACCGTAGAGCATGCCGCGGAACATGTGCATATACACGACGAAGAAAAAGGCGGAGGCTCCCGTCGAATGCATGTAGCGGATCAGCCAGCCCCAGGGCACATCCCGCATGATGTACTCGACGCTGGCAAAAGCCACCGGCACGCCGGACGCATTGAGCGAGGCGTCGGGCTTGAAGTGCATGGTGAGGACGATCCCGGTAACGATCTGCAGCACCAGCACCAGCAGCGCCAGCGAACCGAAGAAGTACCAGAAGTTGAAGTTCTTCGGCGCGTAGTATTCGGCGAGATGCTCTTTCCAAAGCGACGTCAGAGGAAAGCGCTCATCAACCCAGTTCAGCGTTCCCTTCAACAGTGAGGTCATCTTGCTCATTGCATCAGGCCTTCTTGTCTTCGCCAATCACAAGTTTGGCGTCGCCAAGATACATGTGAGGAGGAATCTCGAGGTTGTCCGGCGCCGGCTTGCTCTTGTAGACGCGACCGGCCAGGTCGAAAGTCGAACCATGGCAGGGACAGAAGAAGCCCCCTTGCCAATCGGCGTCAATTCCTGATTCCGCGCCCGTCTTGAACTTCTCCGAGGGGGAGCAGCCGAGGTGAGTGCAGATGCCGACCGCCACTAGGATCTCCGGCTTGATCGAACGGGTCTCGTTTCTTGCGTAATCCGGCTGCATTTTCTTGTCGGACTTGGGGTCGGCCAGTTTGTCAGCCACCTTCTTCAGCGATTCAAGTTGTTCCTTGGTGCGATTGATTATCCAGACCGGCTTGCCACGCCATTCGACAGTCATCATCTCGCCGGGCGCGAGCCTGCTGATATCGACCTCTACAGGAGCACCCGCCGCCTTGGCGCGTTCGGAGGGCAGCATGCTGGCCACGAATGGCACAGCCACCGCAACTCCAGCTACCCCTCCGACAGCTGCCGTGGCAACCAGAAGACGCCGCCGACCGCAATCGACTTTATCGTCACAACTCATGGTGATGGTCCCTGAATGCCTCAATGCGAATTTGGAAAGTCCGCAATTGTAGCGAATCTCACGAAGCGATTAAAGCCCTGAACGGCCGCAACTTATCGACGCCGGCCGTTGCAGCGGGATAAACCGTTATAAATCAAATGTGTTAATAATTTACCTGACAAGTAAACTATGTCTTCAGGGGTATCCGGGGTGCCCCCCGGCGCGGTCAAGCCCGTCCGGAGCAGGACCGCGCCGGGCCGGCAGGTCTGTGGCACGCGACTGGCCACTTTCACCGTGACCCGGAGAATACTGAACTGTTTATTATCAGGGAGTTGGCGAGACCACAGCCTGCCGCCAACCCCCCTTTCCTCCCCCGTGCGTCTCAATCAGGCCGATGCAACGGACTTGTCGAAAGGTCGGCCTACGCCTCCTCGGCAAACAGCCATGGCTGCGCCGCCCTGTGCCGGGCTTCGAAAGCCTTGATCTCGCCGGCATGCTGAAGGGTCAGGCCGATTTCGTCGAGACCGTTCAGCAGGCAGTGCTTGCGGTGCGGGGTGACGTCGAAGCCGAAGGATTTTCCCGAGGGGGTGATGACCTTCTGCGATTCCAGATCGACGTCGAGGCGGTAGCCCTCGTTGGCGGCGCACTCGGCGAAGAGTTCTGCAACTGCCGCAGAAGGCAGGACGATGGGCAGGATGCCGTTCTTGTAGCAGTTGCCGAAAAAGATATCGGCGAAGGACGGCGCGATGATGACCGTGAAACCGTAGTCCTCGATCGCCCATGGCGCGTGTTCGCGGCTCGACCCGCAGCCGAAGTTGTCGCGCGCCAGCAGAATCTGCGCGCCCTTGTAGCGCGCCTGGTTGAGAACGAAGTCCTTGCGCAGCGGCCTGCTTGTGCAGTCCATCCCCGGCTCGCCGGGGTCGGCGTAGCGCAACTCATCGAACAGATAGGGACCGAAACCGGAACGCTTGATCGACTTGAGGAACTGTTTCGGAATGATCGCATCGGTATCGACGTTGGCGCGGTCGAGCGGACAGACCAGCCCCTTGACTTGCGTAAATGCCTTCATGCCTGACTCTCCTGCCCGAAACTGTTACGGATATCGACAAAGTGGCCGGCGACGGCGGCGGCAGCAGCCATTGCCGGACTGACCAGGTGGGTGCGTCCGCCGGCTCCCTGGCGGCCCTCGAAATTGCGGTTGGAGGTGGACGCGCAACGCTCGCCCGGTTCGAGGCGATCCGCATTCATTGCCAGGCACATCGAACAGCCCGGTTCGCGCCATTCGAAGCCGGCGGCGATGAATATCTTGTCCAGGCCTTCGGCCTCGGCCTGGCGTTTGACGATGCCGGAACCCGGCACGACCAGCGCCAGTTTGACGCCCGCCGCCTTCTTCCTGCCCCTGGCTACTGCCGCAGCGGCGCGCAGGTCCTCGATTCGCGAGTTGGTGCAGGAACCGATGAACACCTTGTCCACCTTGATTCCGGACAGCGGAGTACCGGCCGCCAGCCCCATGTACTGCAAGGCGCGCTCGATGCCGGAACGCTTCTGCGGATCCGCTTCCTTGGCCGGGTCGGGTACCCGTGCGCCGATCGGCAGCACCTGCTCGGGCGAAGTGCCCCATGTCACCTGCGGTTCGATCCGGGCGGCATCGAACTCGACCACGGCATCGAACTCGGCGTCATGGTCCGACTTCAGCGTATTCCAGTACGCCACCGCCTTGTCCCAGTCGGCGCCTTTCGGCGCGTACAGCCGGCCCCGCAGATACTCGGCGGTCTTTTCGTCCGGTGCCACCAGACCGGCCCGCGCACCCGCTTCGATAGCCATGTTGCACAGTGTCATGCGCCCTTCGAGCGACAGGCCGCGAATCGCCGAGCCACCGAACTCGATGGCGTAACCCGTGCCGCCCGCCGTGCCGATCTTGCCGATGATGGCCAACGCCACGTCCTTGGCGGTGATCTCCTGGCCGAGTTGCCCCTCGACCCTGACCAGCATGCGCTTCGAGCGCTTGGCCACCAGCGTCTGGGTGGCCAGCACATGCTCGACCTCGGAGGTGCCGATGCCATGCGCCAGGGCACCGAACGCGCCGTGCGTCGAGGTGTGACTGTCGCCGCAAACCACGGTCATGCCCGGTAGCGTGGTGCCGTTCTCGGGACCGATGACGTGGATGATGCCCTGGTTGGCATGCTTGAACGGAAAGTAGACCAGCGCTCCGAAATCCTTGATGTTGGCGTCCAGGGTTTCCACCTGCAGGCGCGAAACCGGATCCTTGATGCCCTCGTCCCAGTGGTCAGTCGGGGTATTGTGGTCGGGATTGGCGACGATGCTGGTGGCGCGCCACGCCCGCCGCGAGGCCAGACGCATGCCCTCGAAGGCCTGGGCGCTGGTGACCTCGTGCATGAGGTGGCGATCGATATAGAGCAGGCAGGTGCCGTCGCTCTCCTCGCGCACCACGTGCGATTCCCACAATTTGTCGTAAAGCGTCTTGCCAGCCATGGAGGCTCCTTCTTTGGCTACGGTTGCAAAAAAAACAGGTGGCCCTGCTAGCTGCGCCGTTCCTGCTCGCGCATCAGTTTGTACTCGATGGAATCGACCAGCGCCCGCCATGAGGCATCGATGACGTCGGTAGACACGCCGATCGTCGTCCAGTTCTCGCGATGATCCGTGGATTCGATCAGCACGCGCACCCTGGCGGCCGAAGCCTTGTCGGAATCAAGTACGCGGACCTTGTAATCGGTGAGCCGGATCTCGCCGATTTCGGGATAAAAACGTTCGAGCGCCTTGCGCACCGCCTTGTCGAGGGCATTGACCGGCCCGTCGCCCTCGGCGGCGGTGATTTCCTCCTGCTCGCCGACACTGATCTTGATCATGGCGAGAGAATTCACGCCATTCACCGACGGCTCGTTGACGATGACCTTGAACTCCTTGAGTTCGAAGAACGGCCGGTACTTGCCGAGCAGTTTGCGCACCACAAGTTCGAAGGAACTTTCCGCGGTCTCGAACTGATAGCCCTCGTGTTCGAGTTCCTTGAGCCGGTCGATGATCTTCCGCGTTTCCGGGGCATCCTTGCCGAGCGTCGGGTCAACGGCATTGATCCGGGTCATCAGCGTACTGCGCCCCGCCACTTCCGACATCAGCAGGCGCCGGCTGTTGCCCACCTGCTCCGGGTTGATGTGCTCGTAGGAGGCCGGATTCTTCACCACGGCATCGATATGCATGCCGCCCTTGTGGGCGAAGGCGTCGTTGCCGACATAGGCCGCCTTTTCGCTGTGCGGCATATTGGCTATGTCGCTGACGGCGCGCGCCACCGTGGTCAGTTGCTCGAGCGACTCGACGGCAACACACTCGTAGCCGAGTTTGAGTTGCAGGTTGGGAATGATCGAACAGAGATTGGCGTTGCCGCAGCGCTCGCCGATGCCGTTGATGGTGCCCTGGACCTGGGTAGCGCCGGCCTGCACGGCCATGATCGAGTTGGCTACGGCCATTTCGCCGTCGTTGTGGCAGTGGATTCCGATCACGGTCGTGAAGCGCTCCTTGACCGTGCGCGTAATGTCGAAAATCTCACGCGGGAACGTGCCGCCGTTGGTATCGCAAAGACAAAGGCAGTCGGCCCCGGCGGCGGCGGCGGCTTCGAGCGTCTGCAAGGCGTAACCGGCATTGGCCTTGTAGCCATCGAAGAAATGCTCGGCGTCGAACACCACCTCCCGCCCCTGCTGTTTGAGGTAGCGAATGGTGTCGCCGATCATGAGCAGGTTCTCGGCCAGCGAGGTACGCAGGATGTCGGTGACCTGATAGTCCCAACTCTTGCCGAAGATGGCGATGGCGGCTGTTCCTGCCCGCAGCAGCGACAGCACGTTGCCGTCGCCGGCAACATCAACCCCCACCTTGCGCGTGCTGCCGAAGGCAATGAGGCGGGAACGGCGGAGACTGAGCGCCTTGACGCGCTCGAAGAACTCGAGGTCCTTGGGGTTGGAGCCGGGATTGCCGGCCTCGATGAAATCCACGCCGAGCGCATCGAGCCGCTGGACGATCTTGATCTTGTCTTCCACCGAATATGAGATGCCCTGCGCCTGCGCGCCGTCCCTCAGAGTGGAGTCGTAAATGGAAATCCGCTTCATACGCAAATTTTACAGGGTGTACGCCGGCGGCGCGAATCGCTTTCCCGGCCCGGGCCGGAGTAGATCGATGCCCTCAAACGAAGTCTCGCCTCTCGCGCAGGGCCTGCGCCACGGTCGCGGCGTCGGAAAACTCCAGTTCCCCGCCCACCGGCAGGCCGCGTGCGATGCGGCTGACCTTGAGGCCGCGTGCGTGCAGCAGTTCCGACAGGTAGTGCGCGGTCGCCTCGCCCTCGTTGGTAAAGTTGGTGGCGAGAATCACCTCCCGGACCAGACCATCCGTTGCCCGCGCAAACAGCCGTTCGAACATCAGTTCCTTCGGCCCGATACCGTCGAGCGGGCTCAGCCTGCCCATCAATACGTAATACAGGCCGTTGTAGGCGTGCGTCTGCTCCATGCTGTTAGCATCAACCGGCATTTCGACAATGCACAGTTGCGATGCATCGCGGCGCGGCGAGAGGCAGCGCTGGCAAACCTCGGCTTCGGTGAAACTGTTGCAGCGCGCGCAGTGATGCAGCAACTGCAGGGCGGCATCAAGCCCGCGTGCGAGCCGGTCCGCCCCCGGCCGGTCACGCTGCAAAAGATGATAAGCCATGCGCTGCGCGGATTTCGGCCCCACTCCGGGAAGACAGCGCAATGCCTCGATCAAGTCGTCGAGGCTGGACAACGACGCCATCAGAACGGCAGTTTCATGCCGGGCGGCAGATTCAGCCCGGCGGCAAAACCACCCATCTTTTCGGCGGTAGTTGCCTCGGCGCGACGGTTGGCGTCATTCAACGCGGCCGCAATCAGGTCTTCCAGCATTTCCTTGTCATCCATCACCGAAGCATCGATGGTAACCCGCTTCACGTCATGCTTGCAGGTCATCAGCACCTTCACTGCGCCGGCGCCCGACTGGCCTTCCACTTCCACCAAGGCCAGTTGCTCCTGCGCCTTTTCCATGTTGGCCTGCATCTGCTGCGCCTGCTTCATCAATCCGGCTATGCCACCCTTCATCATGTTTCGATACTCCTTGGACTCTAAACGGGTTTTATCGTTGATTCGTCGATGCTCGCGTCGAACAGGTCGACCACGTCGCGCACAAAGGGATCCTGCTCGATCGATGCGATGGCGCGGTCCTGGCGTTCGCGCTGCTGGTTGCGGCTGCGCTCGGCCGGAGTTTCCGCGGCGGGTTCGGCAACGTCGATTTCCAGTCGCAGCCCGGCGCCGCAAGATTTCTGCAACTCGACTTGCAACTTTTCCTGCTGCGGCTTGCCAAGCAGGTGCTTATGCACCGGCGACAGGCGCAGCCGGAGCAATGTCGCGGTGCGCTCGGACAACTCGCAGTGCTGGGCCAGTTGCTTCGCCATGCCGGTCAGCGGCAGGCGCGCCACCAAGGCGTGCCAGTCCTCTTCCACCGGTGTCGCGGCAAGCGCTGCCGGCGGGGGGCTTGCAGGAATTGCCGCAGCGACGCCCGGCGCCGGCGCCACGGCGGCCCCGGCCTTTGACGGGACAACCGGCGCAGCCACAGGCGGCAGCTTGCGCTCCGCCGCCGGGGCAGCCGTCAGCCTGACGGCCCCCGCCCGCTCGGGCCTGAATGCGTGCAATCGAAGCAAGGTCATGACAAAGCCGGCGTAATCATCCGGTGCCAGAGACAACTCATCGCGCCCATGAATGGCAATCTGGTAGGCCAGTTGCAGATATTCAGGATCGAGCGCCTGAGCGTAGGGCGCCAGACGATTGCGCTCAGTCTCATCCAGCAGTGCATCGGGGGCGAACTGCGACAGCGCAATGCGATGAAACAGGGTGGCCAGTTCCTGCAGGCCGCCGTCAAAAGAAAGACTGCGCGCATCCATCAGCTTTGCCACATCCAGCATGGCATGCAGGTCCTGCCCGAGCAAACCGTCGAGCAGAACAAACAGGTGCTCGTCGCCCACCGTGCCCAGCATCGCGCGCACCGCCTCATCCTCTACCTTGCCGGCACCGTGAGCGATGGCCTGATCCAGCAGCGACAGGGCGTCGCGCATGCTGCCGGCGGCGCCCTTGGCAAGATGGCGCAGCGCCGCGGGCTCGAAGGCGACACCCTCTGCCTCGAGCACTCGCGACAGGTGGTCGACGATATGCGTCAGCGGCATCTGCTTGAGGTTGAACTGCAGGCAGCGCGACAGCACCGTGACGGGGATTTTTTGCGGATCGGTGGTGGCGAGAATGAACTTGACATGCTCCGGCGGCTCTTCCAGCGTCTTCAGCATCGCGTTGAAAGCGTGTCCGGACAACTGGTGAACTTCGTCTATTACGTACACCTTGTAGCGCCCCACGGTCGGAGCATAGGTGGCGCGTTCCAGCAACTGGGTCATGTCATCGACGCCGCGGTTCGACGCGGCATCGAGTTCCATGTAATCAATGAAGCGACCGCCATCTATCTCCGTGCAGGCGGAACAGACTCCGCAGGGAATCGAACTGACGCCGGCCTCACAGTTCAGTGCCTTGGCCATGATGCGCGCCAGCGTGGTCTTGCCGACGCCGCGCGTGCCGGTGAAAAGATAGGCGTGATGGAGCCGGTTCTGATCGAGCGCATGGGTCAGCGCCCGTACCACATGCTCCTGCCCCACCAGGGTGGCAAAAGACTTTGGACGCCACTTGCGGGCGAGGACCTGATAGCTCATGCGGCGATTTTATCAGGCCGCTCACAACAAACGGGGCAGCCTCTTGCTGAGCGGCCGCCCCGGGTTGCTCTGAACGGAAACGATGTCTAGCCCTTGCGCGGCTCGACCGCAGCCGGACCGCCCTGTCCCTCACCCTGCGGTCCGCGACCAGGACCATGCGGGTGGCGGCCTGCAGCGCTGAAGCGCTTGTCAGCGATGGCCTTCTGCTCGGGCGTCAGCGCCGCGTAGAGTTTGACAAAGGATTCATTGATCGAATCCATGGCAGCGACGCGTTCCTTCATGCCGGCCTGCATCTGCGCCATGCGCTCCGGCGCGCTCACCGGCTTGTCGTCCTTGATGCGCTCGCGCCAGGCCTTGATGCCCTTGTCCGCCGCCGCCTTGGACTTGTCGGCGAATGCCTGCCAGAGAGGTTCCTGCTGGGCGGTGAGTTTGAGTTGGCTTTTGAATTGCGTCAGTCGCTGCTCGACCCGGGCACCCGGTTCCATCATGCCGCCCTGCTGCATCGAACTGCGCTTCATGCCCGGATTGCCGTCCATGTCACAACCCGGACCCTGGGCCTGAGCGATACCGGAAAAGACGGCGCCGGCGGCGAGCAAGCCGGCAACAATGGTGTGATTGCGATTCAGATTCATGCTCTGCTCCTGTCGTGAATGCCTCATGGCAGAGTGCATTTCAACCGACGGCTGTAAGCCGTATGTGACAGACCCACGGCATTTGTAAGGGAAGATTGCAGCAAGCCTGCGTTTGCCGGAAAGGTGCGGCGAGCCTGACCCCCGGCACTTGCGGAAAATGGCTGTGGCTGCTTCCTTCCGGACCTGACCAGATTCACCACCCCGCAATGCGGGGAGACCCGCCGCCGGAGAATTTTAGCAGCTTTCGCCATTCGCACCGGTGTGCCCCCAACTGCAACTGCCCGCGACACGGACCGTGCTTGGGTTCAACCACCGCCACGCTGGTAGTACAGCGCAAAACGCCGCATGAAACGGTCTTGTTCAGTCGCCGTCATGCCATCAAATTCGATCTCGACGCGATGCCGCTCAAGCCGCACCCTGCCGATCTCCAGCGGTGAAATGCGCGTCAGGCGGAGCGACCAGCCCCGGCCGGAGAATCCGCCGTCAACTTCACGCAACGCCTCGTCGCCGGTCGCCGGGTGCAGCAGCCGGACAAAATCATCGCGCGTGGTGGTCGTGTCGTAGACCAGCGGGAAGTTCATCCGCCGGCAACGGGCGGCCAGATGGCCAGCGTCTCCCCCTCACGCAGGACACGGCCAATCCGCTCGGCAGGCGGGATGAAGGAACCGTCGATCAGTACCAGATGGACCAGTTTCTGCGGCAGGTTGAAGCGCTCGACGATCTGCGCCACGGTGGTTGCTTCAGCAATCTCAAGAACGAGGGCATTGGTCATTTTTGCCTCCGGCGGCAGATAGTCCTGCAGGGTGGCGAAGAGTTTGAAGAATATTTTAATGTCGGCCACTCCGCTTGATGCCAAGCGGAGCAGATGCCTGCCTCCGTTGAAACCTCGTCTTCACGCCAATTTCTCCGACATAGCCAGATAAGCCGCCATGAAGAGCGACGGGTCGGACAACAGGCGTTCGCGCCAGGCGCCAAGCTTCACCTTGCCCTGGATCAGGCCGCGCAAGGCACCGACATGATCGGTGAAACCGACCGTGCTCGCGCCGATCAGGCGTTCGCCGCTGAACTGCAGAGAGATATAGCGGGAGTTCGCTTCGTCAATATGCTCGACCTTGGTGCCGCCCTCCTCGCCTTCCCATTGGCCGAAGGAGTTGGAAATGAGACCCATCGTATCAAGCACGTTGATGGCCAGGCTGCCGATGAACGGGACATCGCGGCCAACCATGTTCATTGCGGCGATGCGCGCCTGCTCCACCGCATTGGGCTGGATGGCATTGACCTGGTGTTTGCCGTAAAGGCAGTCTCGCGACTCCGCCACATCGCCCGCCGCATAGACGCCGGGCACATTGCTGCGCAAATGCTCATCGACCACAATGCCGTTTTCGATGGCGATTCCGCTGCCGGCAAGAAAGTCTATGCCAGGCTTGACGCCGACCACACTCAGGTAAACATCCGCGGGCAGCGTTTCACCCGTTGTCAGCGTTACCTTGAGGGCATTGCCGTCACGCTCCAACCGCGCCGCCTGAGTCTTGCCCATGATGCGCACGCCCTGCGTCCCGCACCAGCGCGCGATCATCTCACTTGCCTTGGGCGGCATCATGCGCGAGACCACGCGACCGCTGCGCACCAGCACGGTCAATTCGGCGCCTCGCGACACCAGGCCCTGCATGATGATGCAGCCGACGAAGCCCGCCCCCATCTGCACCACCCGCGCGCCCGGCCGGACTGCAGCCACGATGGCGCGCGCATCAGCGAGCGTCCAGCAGGTATGCACCCCCGGCAGGTCGATGCCTTCGATGTTCTCCCGGCTCGGCACCGATCCGGTAGCGATCAGCAGGCGATCATAGGGAATCACGCGACCGTCGGCGAGCCGGACTGTGCCAGCCGCCGTATCCACCGCCGCCGCGCGCGCCTTCTCGATGTCGATGCGCAACATACGATAGTGGTCCGCATCGCGCCGCAAGAGCGTGCCTTCTTCGCCTATCCCGCCGGACAGCATATAGGGGATGGCCATGCGCGCATACGGCAACTCGCCTTCGCCATCCAGCACCGTAATGCTGGCTTCCCCATCCAGCCTGCGCAGCACTTCTGCCGCGGTAATGCCGGCGGGGCCGGCGCCAATGATGACGTGTTTCATAGCGGACTCCTCAAATGACAGCCAGATTTCAGTGATGGATCATGCGGGCTTCGCCGGCATTCAGCTGCCGCGGCCCAAAAAAGAGCCAAGGCTGCCGATGGCAGCCTTGGCGCTCGAATGCCGGGCCTAAAGCCCGAGGCGCGCCAGGGTGTCCTTCTCAGGCACGCCGGCCTTGTCCCAGCCGCGCAGCTGGTAGTACTCCGGCACCATC
>Ga0194037_1000227_pt1 | contig 44324 bp, 47 predicted proteins | sample JunL306m_MetaG_FD_148653 | JGI IMG/M metagenome (GOLD analysis project Ga0194037, IMG submission 148653) | Anoxic zone freshwater microbial communities from boreal shield lake in IISD Experimental Lakes Area, Ontario, Canada - Jun2016-L304-6m | ecosystem: Environmental > Aquatic > Freshwater >... | reverse complement strand
CGGATAGCCCCATATCTTCTATGGATGCTGATGGGGTCATAGGGAAATTCCTCAAGTCCAGCAAACTTGGCGGCAAAATCGGATTGCATCTTTCTGACTCGTTTGATTTGTTGCCGAAGGAGGTACGCGAGGCAGCAGAAGATGCAGGCGGCACCAAGGATAATACTCAAGCTGTCTTGCATAAGGATGGCTCCATCTGGATTATTCGAGATGCCCACGAGAACCAAACAGAGATGGAGAAAAGCAGCTTTCATGAGGTCTATGGGCATCTTGGAATATTCCGTTTATTTGGTAAGCGAAATATACCTGAACTAAATAAATTATTCAACAGACTTGGAGAAGAAAAAGGTCTTGAGGCTCTGGCAGATAAATATGATGTACGAGATCGTTTCGATAAATACAAGGAAGATGCTGCAAAAGAACCAACATTGGAAATGCAACAAGCCAGAATTACAGCAGAGTTAGTTGCGCTTGTTGGCGAAAAATCCCACCCGTTAATGTTACAGGCAAAAGCATTTTGGGGGTCAATCAGACAGTCATTGAGGGAATTGGGCTTTAAAAATCTGTCAAAATACACAGATGCAGACATTGCTTATTTAATATCTAAGGGTAAAGAACAATTACATAAAGGCGGTACTGGTGGATCATTCACCGTTCTTATGTCCGGTTCTTCCGACCAATCTGCTCCATCGGAACTAGCACGTTCCCCAGAACAGCGCGAAGTGGAAGAAGCACCACTCCCCCGCGCAACCGATGTGCTTACTCGCCTATCCAACAAAGCCAAGTCTAACCCTACCGTGCAGAACGCAACCAGCGCCTTTGCTGCCGCAACTGACGGACTCGCACGCGTCTTTGGCTATCGCTAGACTTCTGGAAGAATTAACCAAGCAGGAGTTCTGCCACCCCGAAACCGGAGCAAAAATGATCTACTCTCTGGTATAAAGTGCTGAACCGGTTTCCTGCCGGATCAGGAAACGTGGACTTCCATTGTCTTCATCTCGGTCGATAATCCACCATACAGCTTGCAGCGTCCGTTCCTGTATAGCCGGGTACTCTGGCAAGGTATACCCTTTCAGGTTTTGGCATCACATGTTATAAATCTACATGGCATTTGATGCCTCCTGAAAATCTGAAATTTTATTTGTGCGATTTTGAAATGGGAAAAGGCCATAGGGGGGTATTTCCGGAAATTTTGTTACGCACATACTGTAGGAATCAAAGATATTGAGGCTATACGGTCTGTATGGTACCAGGATGCAGATACCCGCCAGTACAGTTTGGGGAATGTCTTCACCCCATAATTATGACTACGCTCTCTTTGTTTTGTGTATTCATTGCCGTTGCGGCGACGTCATTCATTATATCTCCAAGTCAGCTAATGAATATTCTTCTCGTTCCAAAGCTGTTTTCAACTCCTCCAACGATACCCCGTAAATCTTTTGGAGTAGGCACAGCCTGCGTTGATCTAAGTCTATCCCCTGGAATGACGTTTTTGACAATAGATGGAATGGCGGAGGCGCATCGAAGCATATCATCATGTTCTCGGTGTCGAACTCAGTCAGGTCTGCGTCCCAATTCACTAGCATTTGTGTTTGCGACATCTGCAACCTCCTGGTTGTTTAAATGAAATGATAAAACTTCATGAACTGGAATTGTAGCAGCATTATTCGCCTTCTATAAAAAATAGTACACTTTCCAGTCCACTTTGAATCCTTTATTCGTGTGGGTTCGGTCGGCATCATATACTGGGATCAGCGATGTTGTTTCGGGGGTATACCGAGGGGAGGGGGGAGCAGATATATTCTGAGGTGATTCAGGTAGGTTTTCAGGTATTGATTGACAGGGGAGCGGGCGTGTACGGGCTATGAGAGCGTCAGAATATTCATAGATTGGATTGAACGAGGTGATTACATGAAGATTTGATCCGGATGACCAGGATATTGAACGGAGCGCAAGGAGATCGAGGCCTAGATTCAGGAACATTCGACGCCGTCTGCCTGTTCACCATATCCGAAGCTGAAGGTGAGGGTATTATGAACTACAAAAAAATACTTGGATCACGGACGTTTTCCTATTAACACAGCGATGCTTTAACAAAAATATCACCCTATGGATTTCCACATGACTGACCCTATATTGACCCTATGAGAAGAAAAAAGAAAAAGCACCTACAAATTAACCTTGCAAGTGCTTGAAATTTTGGCGGGCGGTACTGGATTCGAACCAGCGACCCCAGGCTTCGGAGGCCTGTACTCTATCCAACTGAGCTAACCGCCCGCAGTACTGTACTTCCTGGACACATGAAGGTGGAGATGATTACACTATTTACAGCATCAACTCAAGCCAAAAATCTGTCATTTTCATGGTTGCTCTGATAAGGTGTGTAGTCGTGGTGAAGTGCTGAAGTTGAAGGGAGTTATAGTGGTGCGAAAGCATATACGGATCATCGGATTAACCGGTGGTATCGCCAGCGGCAAAAGCAGCATCGCCCGTTTTTTCGAAGAACGGGGCGTGCCGGTGATAGACGCCGACCATCTCGCCCGGGTTGCTGTGATGCCGGGAAGCCCGATTTTAGAGCGTATATCAGCTATCTTTGGTAAAGGAGTCCTTCTCTCAGACGGGTCACTTGACCGTAAACAGCTTGGTGCACTGGTCTTTGCATCCGCTGATAAGCGCCATCAACTGGAAATGATACTGCACCCGGAAATCCGACATCTGGCGGAAGACTGCATAGCGCGTGCCGTTGTTGACGGTCACCGGCTGCTTGTCTACATGGCTCCCCTCCTCATTGAAGCCGGCGCTACCGACCGTGTTGACGAAATCTGGGTCGTGTCGGTGCGACCGGAAATCCAGCTGGAACGGTTGATGCTGCGCGACGGTATTAGCCGTGCGGAGGCGTTGAGCATGATTGCCAGTCAAATGCCTCTGTCCGAGAAGGAGCGTTACGGAAACGTGGTCATCGACAATAGTGGAACACAGCAGGAGACGCGCCGCATTCTGGAAGATATCTGGAAACAGAAGGTGGAGAATTGTAATGAGTGACAGAAAAGCCTTAAACTGTTTTGCTGCAGTACCACGCGGAGCCGAGGAGCTTGCCGCCCATGAACTTGAGTCGCTCGGGATTGCCGGTGCAATTGCCGGTAAGGGGGGGGTGGCGTTTGTCACTGACCGGACAGGCCTGTACCGGGCCAACTTATGGCTCCGCACTGCCAGCCGGGTGTTGGTGCAGTTGGCTGTCTTTCCCTGTGTAAGCCCGGGCGAACTCTACGCCGGAGTGTTCACTGTCGCTTGGCAGGATCTGATTACCCCCGCCATGACTCTGGCGGTGGATTGCAGTTTGCGGGATTCGGCACTTACTCACTCCGGTTTTGTGGCGCTTAAAACCAAGGATGCGATTGTGGACCGCATTCGTGAAACGTGTGGAAGCCGACCCAGCGTTGACACTTCCGCGCCTGACGTCCGCATCAATGTGCATCTGCACAAGAACATCTGTACTGTCAGCCTGGACAGTTCGGGCGATTCGCTCGATCGTCGCGGCTACCGCCTTGAGCGTAATGAAGCACCGCTTCGTGAAACCCTGGCTGCAGCCATCGTAAAACTGACCGGATGGGAGAGCTCTGTGCCGTTGGCCGATCCTATGTGCGGCTCGGGAACGGTCCCGATTGAGGCAGCCCTGCAAGCGGGGCGGATACCGCCCGGCTTGAAGCGCTCTTTCGGTTTTCAACGCTGGCTGGATTTCGACTGCCGTTTATGGGACCATCTGCTTAAGGAAGCTGTGGATGGAATCCAAAAAATTCCGGTCGGCCTGATAACCGGTTACGATCAGGACAGCCGCGCTCTTGTGTTGGCTGCACGTAACACAGCCAATGTCGGCCTTGAAGGGCAGGTCCATTTTTTTCACGCTGCCCTTCAGGAATTCAAGCCGGAGGGGGACAAGGGGGTTGTGATCATAAATCCGCCGTATGGCATGCGCATGGGTGAGGCGGATGATCTGAGAGAACTCTACTGTCAGATTGGCGATATCATGAAGAAGCGCTGTCGCGGCTGGACCGGCTACGTTCTGACCGGTAATCTGGAGTTGGCCAAGTACATCGGCCTCAAAGCATCCCGCCGGTTTGTGCTCTTCAACGGCCCGATCGAATGCCGACTTCTGAAGTATGATTTATACTAAATAATGCCATCAAGCAGGGTTTTGAATCTTTATGCCAGCTTGAACTGCATCACCAGTCGCTGGAGCTCATCAGAAAGTCTGGCAAGACTATCAGCCGCAGCAGCAGACTGCTGGGCACCGGTTGATGTCTGATGTACAACGTCTGTTATCTGATGCATATTGCTGCTGATTTCGGCAGTTGTGGCAGTCTGTTCTTCTGCGGCAGTTGCAACCTGATGAATCTGAGCAGTTACGGAATTGATCTGGACTAAGATCTGCTCCAAAGCTTCTCCTGATTTAGCTGCCTTCTCAGTTCCTTTAGCAACTTCATTTAGACCTTCCTCCATTGCAATTACCGCACGTCTGGTTTCATTCTGGATGGATTTGATCATCTCGCTGATTTCACGGGTTGCTTTTGTGGTTCGCTCGGCGAGAGCCCTGACTTCATCTGCAACAACCGCAAAACCACGCCCCTGCTCACCCGCTCTGGCAGCTTCGATGGCAGCATTGAGAGCCAGCAGGTTTGTTTGATCAGCAATGTCTTCGATTGTGCCGACAATCTCACCAATCTGTTCGGAACGAGCGCCGAGACTTTCAACCGTTCTGGCAGAGTTTTTTACCCGTTCAGTGACCCTTACGGCTTGAAAATTATCAATTCCAACCCTGCTGTAGACCTGGCCATTACTGTGGTTATGCAACGTAGCCCCACATAGAGCTCATCAGAGAAAGAGCTGAAGCAAACTGTTAAATCCCGGTACTCAAAACAGCTTCCTGCCTCTGCCCGCTGTTCCCTCATGGAATTTACTCTTATTCTCTGAAATTACTTTGACACTATCTGGATCCGGGTGTATTTTTCAGTCAAATATAACATAATGTCTATCGTAATTATCACAGGAGGCATCGTCATGACCGTTTCCTTAGATCTCAGGCATGAACTTAGTCTGCAGCCGATCGATTTGCCGGTTTTCCAGCCAACCGCCATACAGCTGTTGAAAATGCTCTCTGACGCCGATTCAAGCATTGATGAAATTGTCAATCTTATCAACGAAGACCAGTCTCTATCACTGCAAATACTCAAGATTGCCAATTCACCGGTCTTCCTGGGTCTCATGGAGATGAATAACATCAAAGATTCAGTAGTCCGGCTCGGTTTTTCCACGATAACCAATATCGCCATGACCGCCTCGCTATCTTCGCTTCATATATCTGCTAATCCGCTGGTAAATAAAATAATGAAGGAGTTGTATCACCATTCCACCACCTGCGCCTTTTCCTGCCGATGGCTTGCAGTGAATACCGGTCATGCCGATATCGCAGACAGAGCCTACATGGCTGGTCTGCTCCACGACATTGGAAAACTGTATTTACTGAAGGCTCTGGAACGTGTCAGCCAGAAGGTCAACGTCGGGATCACCCTGGACCGGGGAATGCTGCTGGATATCTTTTCCGAGATGCATGTAGAACTCGGTTGTCGAATTATGGACCACTGGAAAATTCCCCTCGTCTTCCTCAACATTGTTGCCAATCACCACACAGAGCACTTCGATCCCGAAGACTCGCTGCTGGCCATTGTGAGGCTGGTCAACCTTAATAGCCGGAATTGCAATTCCAGTTTGCGCCAGATAGCTGTAACTGCGGATGATCTGCTTGAGGAACGGAATGCTTTGAAGCTGAATGATGATGCGTGGGAAAATTTTCTGGGGGCTATGATCAGTAGTAGCAGACTAATATTTTAATTAATACTGTGGGAAAGATAGTCGGGCCGGTCTTTCATACACGTGATGCACTCGCGGAGGCCTTGGAAAAACATTTCGGCTGATGTGATGATCCTCACGCACACAGCCACAAAAAAGGCCCTGTTGCTTCAGGGCCTTTTTTGTGGCGATGCAACGGAAAACCCGTGTTACACCAGTTCGAGTGCACTGAAGAAGTAGGGGATCTCAAAGGCGGCCGTTTCGGGGGCGTCTGAACCATGTGAGGAATTCTCTTCGATGTTTATGGCAAAATCCTTGCGGATGGTTCCCGGCTCTGCGTTGGCCGGATTGGTTGCGCCCATAAGGGTGCGCCAGTCGGCGATGGCGTTCTCCTTCTCAAGACAGAGCACGATCACCGGACTGCGGGACATGAAAGCGCACAGGTCGTTGAAGAAAGGACGCTCCTTGTGAACGTAGTAGAAACCTTCGGCCTGCTCCCGGGTCAGCTTGACCTTCTTCATGCCGACAATGCAGAAACCACCGGCCTCGATCCTGTCGAGAATTTTCCCAGCCAGCTTGCGCTCAACTGCATCCGGCTTGATGATGGCAAATGTGCGTTCCATGATTAACCTCCGATAGTGTGCGAAAATATGCGCTTTTCATAGCATCGTGCATGTTTGATTGTCAAGCTAATTAGGTTATTTGGCGGGGCCTGTCAGCATGTTGGAAGTCAGGATTACGCGCCGAATACGTATGTAAACCACCCGACCCGCCAGGCGGCGACCGCCAGCAGTACCAGCAGAACCAGGGCAAAATACAATTTCCACGGTCTGCGCTTTTCGGCAAAAGGATCCGCCAGAGAGAGACTTGCCCCCTTCGGCAGCCGGGCCATGCCGGTCAGAGAGGCACCAAAAGGGATATTCAGCTTAGCGTGGGCATTAACAGCCCAGCCGTTGGCGTCAAGTATCGGTCCAAGATTTCGCTTTCGCAGCTTGAACCAGGCGATGATAACCGACGGACCGGATATAAACAGGACAATCCCTATCAACGCCAGTGGCATCTGCCACCACATCAGTCTGAAAAAGCCGGACACGACCGAAGCACAGGCGGTGCCGATGGCGCCGACGGCCAGACCGATGGCGGCAAATATTCCGGCAAATCTGGCCACATCAAATGCAGGTTGCGACGCCTGTTTCGGATCTTCTTTCTTCTGTCCCGCCTGCAGGATGGCAATCGCCCGTTTGTCTTCTGCAGCTTTTGTTCGGGCAGCAGCCACCTTGTGAATCTGCTCGCCAACCATCCTGCCAAATCGCTTGTAGGGTTCCCAGAACGATTGACGAATACTGATCGGATGCTCGACCAATCGTACTACTGTCGCATCCCAGTCGAGCCCTTTGCGATCATAGAAGACCCCGTTACGCCCCATTGTCAACTGATCGGCATCACCATCAGTAACGGCAGCGGCAATCGTCATCTTCTCGGCGCCCCCCTTTCTTGAGCAATCACAGTAGATCAGATACAACCGGCTCATAACTGCCAATGTGGCATGTTTGGCGATATCTGTAACCCGTACGCACAAATCAAAACTACGACCATCCAGGTAGAGGGTGCCAACCTGAAAAATAGCCCTGGAGCGCCCGGTGTAAAAGTCACGGAACGAAACAAAGTTATTCAATAGTGGATACAGATCACGGCAAAACCGGGTGAGTTTCTCCACTTTGATCATCGCCTCCGCCACCGGCTGCAGCTCCAGATCTTTTTCAATCAGCGATTTCAGGGCGATTTCGGCTCCTGTCTCCTCCCAGGCAATCAGCTGTGCAGGCTTCAGCGCCGCAAGCGGCGTATCGATTCTGCGACTCCACCACTGCTCGTACGGAGCAAAGCTCTCCTTGAGCTTTTCCCACTCTGCAAGGGTCAATCTTGCGATTTCTCCTCCAAGTAGAGGGAGTGCAATCTCTTTACGAAATTGTTTCATTCGCTCCTCCCAGGCAGGGTTTACACCTCGCACCAGATCAAGAACCGGATCTGCACCGACGGACGAAATCGGGAGAAACGCAATACGATCGCCGGACGTGGCGAGATTACCGGCTGCAAGTGCCAGCAGGTCCGCCTCGGCACCGTTCATGATGACTGATGCCCGTTCATCGTAGACCGCAAGCCGACAACGCAGAAAATAGTCCTCGATCTTGTCCTTTACGCTGTGCCAGAGTTCAACTAGCAACTCTGCGTCCGGTACGGGAGAGTCAAAGGATTGCGCTTCACTCCGCCACGCGCGCCATGCCCCGGCATCGGTGGAAAAACGTTCAACCATCTCACGGTTAATTCCGGAACCTCCACTCCGATCAGGCACCCCGCCATAACATTCAACAATCCGGGCTATAAATCCTCTCAGCGCTTCATCTTCAGTCGCTGCGGTCGTAACGACACCATCACCATTAAAAGGTGTCTGCGCGAAGGTCCGCTCGCTGTCGCAGGTGTCCGAAACCGAAATACAGTCAAGGTCGCTCTTGCCGAGATTGGCAAGAATCATCCGCGCAGATGCCAGTATGCTCCGCCCCTCTTCAGTAGCTTCGTTAATTGCGGACAGAGGAACAGCGCCATCCCCTCCGGTCAACCGGTCATGGTCTTTGAGTATCGGAGCGAGCCATGACAGGGCACCAAGAATCTCCGGTACACGTATGTGACCATCCCGGTCAGTATCAATCAATTCCAGAGTTCTGGGATCAAACTCCACGCCGGCAATCGGGCAACTGAGCGCTACCCACAGTTTCTGATCCAACATCGCAAGAGCCTGCATATCCTTACCGGATTCGAGCAGAACCTGATCGAATCCACCGGCCCGGAAGAATCGCCACGGATGCGTGGCCGTTACGTCACAATCAGTCATTGCGCCACCTCGTAATAGGTACTCATTAATTACTTCACGGCGTACACGATCAACCCCCCACCGGCAATTTCTACCCGGCAGTTGGAGTAACCTCTCCGTTTGAGACGATACATGATCAACGGCGCCAACAGCGGATGCACTCCCGGCAGGATCAGTGGGAAATGGGAGTATGACATCCCCATGATGGCATTCAGCGTCGCTTTAATTGAAAATCTGCGTCGTTTTTCAGCGTGGTTTCCTGCCTGCGGGTTAGTCTTCTTCATCAACCATGTTCACTTGTTTCGTGGAATTCCAGTTCTTTCCAGTTTTCAACGGTATTGTCCAACCTCCATTGGCTACCTGCCATGTAAGTCAGTTTCCCCTCGCCGTCGATATAGACATGCATAGCCTCTTTCTTCTCAAACTCTTCGATCCGCTTCTTATCTCCGCGAACCCAGCGCGCGGTGACGTAACTTACCGGTTCAAAGGCTACCTTGACACCATACTCATGTTCCAGACGGTGCATGACAACCTCGAACTGCAGCAGACCTACTGCGCCGATAACCCAATCAGAGCCCATCAGAGGCTTGAAGACCTGGGTTGCACCCTCCTCAGCCAATTGCACAAGTCCCTTTTCCAGTGCTTTGGATTTCATCGGGTTCAAAAGGCGCACTTTTCTGAAATGCTCCGGAGCGAAACTTGGGATGCCGGTGAACTTCAACTCTTCACCCTGGGTAAAAGTATCCCCGATCTTGATAGTGCCGTGATTATGGATACCGATAATATCACCCGGCCAGGCCTCCTCGACATTGGTTCTGTCCTGGGCCATGAAGATGGTGGCGTTGGCAATCTGAACGTCACGTCCCAGTCTGACGTGGCGCACCTTCATGCCGCGGGTGAACTTGCCCGAACAGATACGGAAGAAGGCGATCCGGTCACGGTGGGACGGATCCATGTTCGCCTGAATCTTGAAGGTGAATCCGCTGAAGGGCTCTTCATAGGGTGAAACGGCACGGCTCATGGCCTCGCGCGGCAGCGGATGCGGAGCATGTTCGACAAAGGCGTCCAGAAGCTGCTGAATGCCGAAAGTGTTGATCGCGCTGCCAAAGAAGACCGGTGTCTGTTGGCCTGACAGATATGCATCTTTGTCAAAAGGATGAGCGGCCCCCTCCAGAAGTTCAACATCATGGCGCAGTTCATCTACCTGGCTCCCCAGAAGTTCGTCCAGACGCGGATCGTCCAGGCCGTTAACCGTTAAAATTTCCCCGGTGCCGTTATCCGCTTCGGCATCAAAGAATATCAATTCTTTCGTATAAAGGTGGTACGTTCCGCGGAAACGCTTCCCCATGCCGACCGGCCACGTTACCGGCGCAGTCTGCATCTTCAGGTTTTTCTCAATGTCGTCCAGGAGATCCAGTGGTTCCTGTCCCTCCCGATCAAGTTTGTTCATGAAGGTCATGATCGGAGTATGGCGCAGGCGACAGACCTCCAGCAGTTTCCTAGTCTGGCTTTCAACACCTTTGACCGAATCTATCACCATCAGGACCGAGTCAACTGCCGTCAACACCCGGTAGGTATCCTCGGAAAAGTCGTTGTGGCCCGGGGTATCCAGCAGATTGATCTCACAACCACCGTAAGAAAATTTCATGACTGACGAAGTGACGGAAATGCCGCGCTGTTTTTCCAGCTCCATCCAGTCCGAGGTGGCATGGCGGGCGCTTTTTCGGGCTCTCACCTCACCGGCCTGCTGAATGGCGCCGCCGAATAACAGCAATTTTTCAGTAATGGTGGTTTTGCCGGCGTCAGGATGGCTGATAATTGCAAAGGTGCGACGTTTTTCGACTTCTTCTGTATTGCATTGATCCACTTGTATGACTCCTTAATAAGCTATACCCGGAACACCAGTCGGTCCAGGCACCACCTGCCGCCTCCTGCGATCAGCAGATAGAGCGCCATCCCCAGCAGGGCCACATTATATTCGACACCATGGCCGCGCCCGGCAGCACAGGTGATGTTCAGGAAAAAACCATGTATCCAGTGGACTTTGTAAATTGCCACAAGCATGACCGCCGAAATACCGGCTGCAGAAATACGTGTCAGAAAACCTGTAAGTATGCCGAAACCGCCTCCAAACTCGGCAATAATGGCCAGCAGGGTGAATATGGGCGGAATTCCCAATTTTTCCTCAAAAGTCTTGAAGGTGCCGGTCAGTCCCTGTCCACCAAAAAGACCCAGCAGCTTCTGAGAACCATGAGCCATGAAAATCAGCCCCAACGGAATACGCACCATCAGCGGTGCGATCAGGTCAGTCGCGTCAAATGCCCCTTTAGCCATTGGTCATCCCCCTGAATTCCCTGTGAAGAAATCTGTTTTTGCCGCTACGTTTGACAGAATACATTATTTCGTCGGCCTTTTGAACCGCTTCGTCGATAGATTGAAATGAATTACTATATGTTGCAGCGCCGATACTGAATGTAACCGGCCAGTTATTTCGAAAAACGAGCTCATTCAGATTGTCGCGCACCTTTTCTAATAAGACAATGGCTGCCTCACCGGAAGTTGCAGGCAGCAGAATTACGAATTCGTCCCCGCCAAATCGCGCCAGGATATCCGTGCTTCTGGTGCTGGCCCTGATTGAGGAGACGATCGCAACCAGTAATTCATCGCCGGTCCGGTGTCCCAGATTGTCATTTACATCCTTGAAGTTGTCCAGGTCAATATAGGCAACCGTGAAAGGCAAATCATAGCGGTACGAACGATTGAGCTCATACTCGGCCAAGTCAAAGAAAGAACGGCGGTTTAATGCTCCCGTCAAAGAATCATGGCTCGCCAGTGTCTTCTCGGAATCGAGGTTTTTTTTGAGTGCGGAAAACAATAAACTCATGATCAGCAGGAATACAAACTCAATAGACACGTTCCAGTAGTGTAGCATTGAATGCGAAAAGCTAAAGGAGCTCGAAAATTCGTCAGCTGCAAACCGTACGACAATAGCCAGAAAACAGAACAAAATCCCGGTTCGCCTGCCGATAAACCAAGCGGACAGTGATACGGGAATCAGATAAAAAATTATCAGAGAGTAATTACCGGTGACTACATCCGCCCACCCCAACAGTAGCAAAACTGCCACGTTGAAGGAACTTACAGTCGCCGGACTGCGGGAAGAAAAAATATCGGTCAGTTTTCGATGGATATCTGTAATCATGCTGTTTTCCAGGCGCAGCCGAGCTTCCATCCGGATTTTGCTTCACAGCATAGCACAATTAATCACTACTTACAATCGGTTCATAGAGACTGCGAATTAGCACAGAATTAACACGCTATGAAAATCATCCCGCACAATACCTCAACTGATTCGATTGGGCTTACGCACCACGCACACTGCCGGGCACACACGCAGAAAAAGGCCATCCTGAGGTGGCCTTTTACGTTACTTTGCTCGGCATGTATTCCCCCTTTGCTATTTCTTTGCTGTAGCGGTTGCCATCTCGTCTTTCGCCACTGAGACAATCCCTTTAACCATTCCGGTCATCAACAGTACTGCCGGAATTACCTGTGCTACCACTATCAGTGCGCAAAATCCAAGAAATACCCATACGAAAATCCCACTGTTGTCTTCACTCAATCCGTTTGCTGCCGCGAATGCCGTCGCTGGGGCGATGGTTCCAATGATGGTGCTGATAAGTGCTCTCATGACATCCTCCTATGTTGATTGTTTTAGATTTGATTGCCTTTGTATTTTTATTCTGCATAGCTGGTGCCAAGCGATCATATAAAATCTGCTGTACCTATATCATGCTGTTATCATGTGCTATTTATTTTATTAACGAACAGATGACTTCATATGCTGAACATTAACAACAGCAATGACTGTATGACTGATTGATACAAAATAATCGGTGATTTGAACATAGTTCTTATTATTACGGCATGTTACCCGCTACTCCTCTTTGCAGCTACCTGTATAAAACTCGTATACGCCCCCCGATAAGGGCCGGATCAAGAATCTTGTCAAGAAACTGTGACAAGTCAGCCAGTCAGGATTATAATAATCCTGCTAAAAAAGCAGCGTCTGATAGCAGGATGTCAGGAGGTATAATTGAGCGGACTGGGTCGATTACTTATAATCATGGGTTTGGTGCTGGTAGCGGCCGGATTGATCATCTCATTTGCTCCACGTTTACCCTGGCTGGGAAAGTTGCCGGGTGACATTTACATCAAGAAGGAGAACTTCAGTTTCTATTTCCCGATAGGCTCATGCATTCTCATCTCATTAGCTATGTCTTTTATCTTATGGATGTTTCGACGCTAATTCCGGGTTATATGCAGCCCGAGATCAATATCAAGGTTGGTAATAAAGCTCCCAAGGACTATTTTGACGGGATTGCAGCACAGTGCAGCGGCGGTGCCATCCAATACGGCGCGATATATATCTCAGTATTTAATACCAAGGACCCACAACCCCATGATCGATGACATAAAAAAACCTCTGGGCTACTGCCGACAAGCTTCGCGCCTACATGGACGCCGCAGAATACAAGCATGTCGTGCTCAGCCTTATCTTTGTCAAATACATCTCAAATACCTTCCAGACCCTCAGCAACGAGCTGACTGAACGCTTTGCCGATCCTGAAGACGAGTATTATATCCAGGATGCAGACACAGCGGGAATAGTAAGCGAACTGGAAGACCGGGGCTACTACCGGGAGGTCAATGTCTTCTGGGTGCTGGAAGCGGCGCGCTGGGAAAACCTGCGGGCACAGGCCAAGCAGCCGGACATCGGCAAGCGCATCGACGATGCCCTGACCCTGATCGAGACTGAAAACCACAAGCTCAAAGGTATCCTGGACAAACGCTATGCAGTCCATCAAGGGATATATCAAAGCCATGCAGACGAAGCTGCAGCAGGTTGCCACCGCCGAGGGGCTCCCCCTGACAAAGAGAACGCGCACCTACAACAGCAGGCTCGTCCAGGAACTGGGAAAATGGGCCGAGTCACAGAGGGAGTGGGAGACCAGTTCCACCGAGCGGTCTACAGAGCTTTCTTCGACGATGGCGTCAACATTGCGCTGGTAGATGAATTGCTGTAGATTGCCGAATCTGTCGGGTTCCAATCTTTTGACGCACTCAGGATTCTTAACACAAGAAGCTTTGCCGCTGCAGTTGATGCAGACTGGCAACGCTCCAGAGCACTGCAGATATCCGCCGTCCCGACGCACCTATACGAGGGAAATAGACTGGCAGGTTTTGCGATTACAACGATACTGTAGAGGAGCGACTATGAAACAAATCCCGCTTGGGCGGAATAAATGATAGGAGAAAATATATTGAAAGCAGGTCGCATTTCATTCAGCTCAAAATCATTCTGGATCTTCGACCTTGATGGCACCCTGACGGTGCCGATACATGACTTTGACTTCATTTGCAGAGAACTCGATATCCCCCGTGTCGCCGACATCCTTAGCTATCTTGACAAACTCCCTGAAGCAGAAGCATCCATCCGCCGTGCCCGTCTGCATGAAATAGAGATGGATCTGGCTCGCAAAGCCCTTCCTTCAGCCGGAGCGGTGGAGACCCTAAGGCAACTCCACGAATCAGGAGCGCAGCTGGGAATACTGACCCGAAATGAACGGGACATTGCACTGCTCACACTCGACACGATAGAGGCCGGTCTCTATTTTGCCAGTGAGAATATTCTGGGACGCTCCGAGGTTTCGCCAAAACCGGACCCTGCCGGTATTCACCACCTTCTATCCGTATGGGGAGCCGATCCTGCAGAAGCAGTAATGGTAGGCGATTACCTCTTTGACTTGCAGGCCGGTCGCGCTGCGGGCACCACAACGGTACATGTAGGCAGACCGGACGGCAAGTCCTGGCCTGCGTTCACTGATCTTGCCGTTGCAACATTGCATGATCTGGCACCGTATTTCCAGCAATGATTGTGATTGACGGGGATGGTAACCGGAGAAAACTGATCAAACCAAAGGATTGATCAGAAAAGTGTGAACTCGCACTCCAACACGGTGCCGACTATTGCATCAACTAACCACTGGGCGTAAGGTCCACAAGGGGGGACAATGAAAAAATCACTCGGAGCAAAGACGCTCTTCTTTCCAGCGCCGGTCTTGATGGTCGGTAGGCGGGCAAGCCAAACCTGATGAACGCCGCCTGGGGAGGCATCTGCTGCTCTGATCCACCCTGCATAACCGTATCTCTGCGCAGGGCGAGATATTCGTATGACAACATCAGAGAGCGTAAAGCCTTTACCATCGGCATAGCCTGCGAAAGCAGGATGGCAGAAGCTGATTATGCCGGGATTGTCTCCGGGCGTGACGTGGACAAGTTTACCGGTGCCGGTTTGACCCCGGTCAGAAGCGAAGTAGTAGATGCACCGTATGCCGCTGAGTTTCCGGTAGTACTGGAATGCCGTCTGCTTCACACTCTGGAAATAGGAGTTCATACCCAGTTCATCGGAGAAATTATTGATGTCAAGGCGGATGAAGAGGTGTTCGGCGATGACGGGCAGCTCGATATCATGAGGATCCAACCCCTCATCTATGACACCTCCCATAAGGGCTACCACCGTGTCGGTTCGCTCCTGGGAAAAGCATATACTGTTGGAAAAGTATTTCAAACTTGAGCCGGGTCAGCGTCGTAGGCAGTATGGTCGAAGAGATTGCACTACACAAAATGACCATGATCGCGTAACTGTTTCGCCGGAATCAGCGGTAGTCGTGATGCCGTGGTGCCTCATACCCGCGTTCGGATTCATAATAATGAGCATGTCGATAATGCCGGGGTTCCTCACGAATGACTACCTGCTCACGGGGCTCGCAGCGAACTCTAGGCTCATAGACAATAGTTTGCGGTTGGGCAATAGCTACGGCAGCGAGCGTCGAAATGATTGCAACCGGAACCCAGATCGGATTGATGCCAGAGTTTTGACGCCCCCCTGCATAGCTGGTGCTGACGAGCAGGGTTGAAATAACACCTACTGCAACGGTGGTAGAGATAGCTTTTTTCATTGTCGGTTTCCTCCGTCTGAATTGAGTTTCTGGGAGATAGAAGAGCATCGGGCATGCCAACCGAAATAATAAAAAATAGTGAGTGATCATAGATAGATGCTCGTATTGTGAGAAGTCACGTAATAGTTGGCATAACCGGAATGATCCCGTCCGTACCTCATTTGAGTGACAGGCAGCAAACTTTTGACACCAACGATAGGCTACAAAAATATGCTTACGGAACTGCAACACAAACTAATAGCCCTCTCAAACCCTGAAGATGCCAGGTTTCTCCAAAGGTTCTTCAAAACAGGTACTGGTCAGTACGGCGAAGGAGACCTTTTCAGAGGTATTCGTGTACCTGTGCTTCGTAAGCTTTCCAAGGAATACCAGATAATTCCTCTGGAACACATAATCTCTCTGTTGCAGAGCGCCTATCATGAGGAGAGACTGCTTGCACTTTTTATTCTGGTATTGAAGTACGCCAAGGGCAATGAGAACATGAGGGGAATTATTTACTCGCTGTACATGGGTAACACTGCCTTTATCAACAACTGGGATCTGGTTGACGCGTCTGCAGAGCATGTAGTCGGGGCTTATACGAGCGACAAAAGCAAGGAACCTCTCTATCAACTTGCCAACTCGCGCAGTATGTGGGAAAGGAGAATTGCAATCCTTGCAACATTTCGCTTTATCAAACATGGAAGCTTTGACGAGACGCTCAAGATAGCGAAAATACTACTCACAGACAAAGAAGATCTCATTCACAAGGCCGTAGGATGGATGCTTCGTGAGGTCGGCAAACGTGATATTCAGTGTGAAGATTCTTTCTTGGATACTCATTACCGACAGATGCCGCGTACGATGTTGCGCTACGCAATAGAGAAGTACCAGCAGGATAAGCGGCTTGCATACTTGAACAGGGATTGATTTGCACACCCATTACCGGCTGTATCGCGGCCGCAATATTAACCATCAAATCCCACTTGCAGCGACCAGTAAAAAGCTAAGAGGAAAGCATGTTAAAGTAAAGGTTATCGAAATACGCTCCACCCGGTCACCCCAGAATTTTAAGCCGGTTCTGCAAGAAATGGGGGGCGTAAACAAATGGGTTGTCACGGCAGGCATCATTATGTGTATCCTTATGACAATCCTCTTTACGGTCTTCTTTTCCACCATGAACATATCGGAAGAGATGATGAAGGAATATCACTATTCGGTACATCTTGGTTCAAACGAAAACTACCTGACCAGGATGTTTGGGCAACAGGCTGAAACGCTCTGCTGTTTTGAAACGCTCCTGTTTGAGGATTACGATAAGGTCGTGTTCAATTATTTTGACACTGAAGTGCGCAGACAGACATCATCAAAAGGGTATGGTCTTTGAATTTGTGAAGAAGTGGTAAAGATCAAGAATTATACCTTCCGGGAACTGGCGGTGGAATATCTGACTTACTGCCAGAATCAGCGCAACTACAGGGCAAAAAGTATCAGAATTCAACAGTTAGTTGTAGAATTCGGCAACTTCCCCTTGAAAAACTTCACCACACAACTGCTTGAGCAGTATCAAACCCACTTACTGACAACCAAGCGCGAACCGCTGAAAGGTACTGATACACCACGGGGGGCCGTAGTTGGTGCAACAGTCAACAGATGGAGGACATCTGAGGCAGGACTGTCTATGAGGCGGGATAGGCGGGATGCTATTTCGGTGTGGAGCAATGGGGGTTTCACCTCCTTTCATGTTGGATATTGGGCAAAATAAACCCCTCTGACCTGGTGGCCACCAGGCGAGAATCAGTGCCGGCAACATGGAAATCCTTTTCGCTGTCAGCACCCCGAGGTGCTTATTGAGGAAAACCGTTCTGACTATGCCGTTAAGGGTTTCGCAAGAAGCAACGAGGGCATAAAAGCCCACTATTTTAACTGCTTGGTAAAGTTCCATTTCAGTGTCAGAAAATCCGGTTAGAAGTTACCCTTCTTGATTTTTCAATATCGACCGACCGAGATTGGCTGTTCTGACTCGATCACCTTTAACCGAGTGCAGTAGGCTTCCAACTCGGCAGTACGTTCTTCCTGGCTCTTGTGAGCCGGGGCATAAAATATCTGCGGAGTCAACACCTCAAAGCCGACAAACTCCAGCATACCACGATGTACTGGTCGTAAAATGCCATTGATGTCTCCGTTAAAACCATCTGGCTGGTAAGAGTCACAAGGGCCGCCAGTAGTTAATGAGAGCATGGCCTTTTTCCCCCTCATTACACCTGTGTCGTAGATATGACCATAACCGTAGAATCGCCCCATGGCAAAGACCCGGTCGAACCATCCCTTTAGAATGGCCGGAACGCTGAACCACCAGAGTGGGAAATGCCATATCATCAGATCGCACCACTCGACCTTGCACATTTCAGCTTCGAGGTCGGATGCAAATCCTCCAACCTCGCTGGCGTGCATCTCCTCAATCTGTGGTTTCAGGTAGTCCGGGTTTTTGGTGGATGTGTAGTTTCTTCTGCCTGAAATTGAGTCGAACCCCATCTTGTAAAGGTCGGATGACTGAATTTGATGGCCGGCCAGCTCCAGAGTTGCAACTGCAGAATTAAAGAGCGAAGAGCAGAAGCTCTGTGGCTCAGGATGGGCATTGATGATAAGAATCTTCATGGAGACCTCCGTTTTTGTAATGCATGACCTTGAATTGACAGCAAATTTTACCTCCTAATTCCACGATTGCATACCAGACCCCATCTTCCGCTGCTCAACCGTTATTCCTTCAACAATACCATAATCTGTTCAACGAGAGTGTCGGCAAAAACTTCATCCAAAGGAGCATGCCCCACTAAAAGCCGATACCACATCGGTCCGTAAATTAGGTCAATAATTAGATCCGTGTCGAGGTTCGCCCTGATTTGCTCTCGTTGTATGCCTCGCTGAAAAATTTCTCTTACCGCCCCTCGGCGCTTTTCTACAAACCGTTCCCGAAACACCTTTGAAATTCGGGTATCCCTCTGGGTCGCTACCAGAAGGCCGATAACAGCATTTCCAGAAGGTGTCGCAGTCAGGACGAAAAAAGCATTTTTCAAGAGTTCTCGCAGATCTCCCGTAACCGAACCGGTATCGGGAATATCCACCTGTTGAGCGGCAAGCTCCGATAAAGCATCAATTACGAGGTCTGCCTTGGAATGCCACCAGCGATAAATCGTTTGCTTACCAACTTCAGCTTTTGTGGCAACCGCTTCGATGCTCAACCCCTCATAACCTCTCTCCGCCAAAATAGCGGCGGTACCGAGAAGTATAGATTGTCTGGATTCCTCGCTTCGTGGGCGTCCTCGTTGAGGAAGCTTGACATGAGATTTAGTCAGTAATGTCATACTCAGCATCTTAGCAATTAACGAGACGACATGTCTAGTATTGACTTTTCGAGACGACTCGTCTAGATAATACCTGAAATGGAAATGAACCCACTATAAATGCTGTTTTAAAAAAGGAGATACCAATGATGAAAGCTTGGATTCTTGACTCCCCCGGCGGTGCGTTCAACCTTAAAGATGTTCCGATTCCGAAAGCGGGAAGCGGCACCGTAGTCGTGAAACTCGAAGCGGTTCCGTTGCTAAGTTACATGCGTTCCTACATTGACGGTAAGTTACCCTATTTCTACCCGCAACGCCCGTTTACCCCCGGTACCAACGGGATAGGGAGGATTATTGAAGTCGGCCCTGAGGTTTACGGAATGTCTGTCGGCCAGCGGGTGGCGGTCAACCCATATCTCATTGCCAACGAGCCAAGTGCCGAACCAAATGAAATCCTCATGGGACTCACCGGAATAACGTCCAACAGTGGAGCGCTTCTCGACAGGTGGGCCAGTGGCACATTGCGAGAGTACTGCTGCGTACCGGCCTCCACCGTTGTACCGTTGACCGGTCTGGACGACCTGCCAGCCGAACATCTTGCCACCTTGGCCAAATTCATCGTACCGTTTGGCGGATTGAGGCGAGGGCGATTGATGGCAGGGGAAACACTGATAGTCAATGGTGCAACGGGCTATTTCGGCTCGGCTGCCGTTTTGCTTGGACAGACCCTCGGAGCATCGGAGATTGTTGCGGTTGGTCGCAATGTCGAATCCCTCGCCACGTTGAAGGGGAAAATAGGGAACCAAGTCAGAGCGGTAGCACTGAGCGGCAACACAGAAGTTGACCTTAAACAACTGAGGGGACAGGGAAACGGCATTGATATGGCTTTCGATATGGTCGGCCAAGCAGCCGACTCTGCCGGAACACTGACTGCACTCCGTGCCCTGCGGCGCAACGGTCGTCTGGTTCTGATGGGGAGTATGACCGTACCACTGCCGGTCCCCTATGGAGAAATGCTTCTGAATAATTGGGAAATCATTGGGCACTTTATGTATAGCGCCGAAGACTACCGCAGACTTATTGCATTAGTGGCAAGTAGTCAGCTTGATCTATCCATGATTCCTGTCAAGGTATTTGCTCTCGATCAGCTTGTACTCGCGATGGATGCCGCTTCAGTCATGCGGAGCCTCGATTGCGTGTCAATTTTGATGAAATAAGACTCTGCTGTGAGGATATCTAAACAAAAGAATCAACTGGTTAGGTGTGCCTATTTCGTGCTGGACGATTTCAATCTTTCCAGAAGTTGTCTGATGACCGGACGTTCATCGCCCCATCGCCATGCAGCAGTAAAACGTACCGGCTCAATTTTCTCCCTGATTGGAACGAATACCGAATCCGGATGCGGTAAACTGGCTACGTCGGCAGGCATCAGACAGACACCGGTGCCGGCACCGATCATCGCCAGGACTTCAACCAGACTGTTTGCCTGATATTTCAAGTGAGGCTTAAAACCCGCCACCTTGCAGGCATAAATAATTGTCTGGTTCCTGCCGGGAAAACTGTCCTCACTGTAGCCGATGAACTCCTCCTCGTGTAAATCCTTCAGACTGATTCGCTTCCTTCCGGCAAATCGATGTCCGACAGGCAACACAACTTCCAACTCCATCTCATAAAGTACCATTGTTTCGCACGCGTCATGAACAGCGCCACATGGATTGCCAATCAATGCAATATCGATCTGCCCCTTCCGCAAAGCCTTCCCCTGTTCAGCCGGTGAAAGTTCAAGAATCTTCACCGTGTAATCCGGATAACTCACGCGAAACGATTTCAGGGCTGAGCCAAGAAAAGAACTGAGCGACGAAGCGATGAAGCCAATGGAAATGTTCGGTGCTGCCGTAGGTTCATTGCGGAGTGCCCGAATTGCTTCGTTGCTCAGGTCAAGGATCTGGCGGGCATAAACCAGCAGTTTCTCCCCGGCAGGAGTAATGGCGAGACCAAACCGTTCGCGATTGAATAGAGTCGAGCCAAGCTCATCTTCCAGATCATGAATAAGGCGGCTCATGGCTGGCTGAGAGACGTTCAGCCGCCGGGAGGCCTTGCTGATATTCAGTTCCTCGGCTGCAGCGAGAAAGTATCTATAGTGCCTTAATTCCATGCTTTATAAGCTATAACAAAAAAACATACCTGGCAACAGAAAAGAGTATGAGGTGTTTCTGCAAAAAGTCATTTATGGTTGAATCATAGAAGACAAATCAAATCCTTTTAGGAGGAAGTCATGAAAACCGAACTTTTGAATCCCCAGAACAGTGCCGTCATCTTCATCGACCACCAGCCGCAGATGACCTTCGGCGTCGCCAATATTGACCGTCAGACATTGTTCAACAATGTGATCCTGTTGGCCAAGGCTGCCAAGATTTTCAACGTCCCAACCATACTGACCACTGTCGAGACGAAAAGCTTCTCCGGCAATATGTGGCCGCAACTGCTTGACATCTTCCCCGGCCAGGAGCCGCCGATCGAACGCAGCAGCATGAACTCCTGGGAAGATGCCAAATTTGTTGAGGCCGTTGCCGCTACCGGGCGTAAGAAACTGATCATCGCCGCCCTTTGGACTGAGGTCTGCCTGACGTTTCCGGCACTTGAAGCCATGAAAGCCGGATACGAGGTGTATGCAGTTGAGGATGCCTCCGGTGGAACAAGCATCGCTGCCCACAATGCCGCCATGCGCAGAATTGAGCAGGCGGGCGCCGTACCGGTAACGTCCCTGCAAGTTCTGCTTGAGTACCAGCGCGATTGGGCACGCAAAGACACCTATAATGACGTTATTGCTACGGTGAAGGAACTGTGCGGCGCGTACGGCCAGGGAGTCGAGTACGCTTACACCATGGTGCATGGAGCTCCTGCCAGTCGGGCCGGAGAAGCAGGGCACTAAATCGTGGCTACGAACTTTGAGCATAACGACTTGAGCGGTCCTGGGCCGCTCACTGTCGCGGCCACCTGGAAAGTGAAACCAGGGAAAGAGTCTGAATTCGAAGAGTGGCATCGTGGTATTTCTGCTGCAGCAATTGCCTTTCCCGGTCATCTGGGTGTGAATGTCATGCGACCGGGAAACAGCTCAGGAGAGTACGTCGTCATCTTCAAATGCGATACCTATGAGCATCTGGCTAGCTGGCAGGAATCAGAGGTGCGCCGTGAATGGCTTCAGAAAGCAATCCAATTCAAGGCGGAGGAGACACGCTACCAAACCGGTTACGGAATTGAGTTCTGGTTTACGTCACCGCGTGAGCCTGTGCCGCCGCCTCGTTGGAAGATGGCAGTGGTCACAATGCTGGCAATAGGACAAACTATGATACCGATTTATGCAGATACCGTACTGTTCAACGGACGTATCGCCACCCTTGATCCGGTGACCCCGGAGGTACGGGCCGTCGCTATACGATACGGGCGATTTATCGCAGTAGGCGATGATAAGGATATTCAGGCATATAGAGGGCCGTCAACAAAGGTAATTGACCTGAAAGGCCGAACGGTAATTCCCGGTTTGAACGATTCACATATCCATGTAATCCGCGGCGGCCTCAACTACAACATGGAGTTGCGCTGGGACGGAGTGTCCTCGCTGTCCATCGCACTGCGTATGCTTAAAGAGCAGGCGTTGCGAACTCCTGCTCCCCAATGGGTTCGGGTTGTGGGGGGATGGTCAGAGTTCCAGTTCGTAGAGCGGCGGCTTCGGAATCAGGGTGACACTTTGCCACGTTTGCCGCATTCAGGGCAGGAAGGTTTACTGTTACTTCTGGCTTTGATGTCAATAACCAGTGCATCTGAACCTTTTACCGTCTGAAAGCTGGCATCACCATAAACGAAAGACTTGAATCGTTCGACCTTGTTCAGTAGAGTCTTAATAAGCATTGCTTCTCCTTGAAGATTGGATGATTTCTCGCAAAAACCATCATAAACAACATTGAGAGGCAATGCCCTTACTTATTAAAGCAATCTTTCAAATATTCTGCGGTAGAGGCGTTTTATTAGACGAGAATTGTTTCCCATTTTGAATGTAAGTTATTGCTGCGAGGGATTTTGATGTTGCGGAACAAAATGAAACGGCGCAGTCAAAATGTTCTCCGCACCGCTACATTCGTCAGACCATATTTTTAAGCGCACAATTCAAGATTAAACCTGTTTGCCTTCACCATTGGTACAACTTCTCTGGCATGGTGTTTAACCAGATCAATTATGCCGTATCCGGCCATTGTATGTAGAGTTCTCGACAAATTACTTTTGTTGCGGCCAGTCAAGGCTCCCAGTTCACTGAGAGACTTGGGGTTCTTTTCTTCAATGACCCTCAGCAATAACCGATTATCATCACTCAATACCTGAGCCAATGACTGCAACGACTCAAACCAGATTTTCGGTTCGTCTTTCTCAGGCTTGTATTCGCCTTTTGCAATAGCAATAGTCCGCTTCTTAAATTCATCACGGGACATAATTCCTACGTTCATACTCTTGCTGGTTGACATCTTAACCTCCCTGACAATTCCTTTAAACGATCTTACCGACTTCTTCCCAAAAATCCTCAATCAATTGTGCCGCCGATTCAAAATAATATTGGACTACGGTTTCACAATTATGTTTGTGATCCCAGGTTACCCTTCTGCAACCAAACTTCTTTCGGCGCGACTGGACGGATATCCGTGAGCGTTGTCAAATCCAACGATGCGCCGGTTATGCCGGTCATGGAGAGTGATGCAGTACGAAATCCCATGAGGGATCTGATCTGTTGCGTTGACCAAATACGCTTCAAATTTTACCCAGTATCCCTTGTCCAAGCGGAAAGTATACCCGTTCAACTCAAGTAATGTTTTCAAGCTGTCGGGCATTGTCGAAACTCCACACTTTTGCTTCTGGTTGTCATCTGATGATAACTATAAACTGAGCCTCTCATTTATTCAAGTGATAATTGCATTATCTGATCCAGTTTGCTCGGTCTTACGCTACAACATAAATTACCTGTCCATCTGGGGTAGACTCTGTTTGTCGTTTGCCTGATGCTGCAAAATATGTCAATATAGGGTCAGTTATTTGCATTGTTTGACAAAGTGCCTGTCACAAAATAAATTTTACATTTTAAGAGATTGTAGGATGAATTGAATAGTTCCATTCCCCGTGAAAGTCGTCACGGATTATGTTAACCTGTTTCAATTCTTTATCTGTAACCTTGATTCCTTTGGCGTATTTTTTCGTATCAAGTTCGCATTTGACGGTCAGTCCTCTACGAGTGGTTGTCGAGGCAATAAGGTTCACAATTACTTCATGGCAACATAAATTGTAAAAGTTATTTTGTACCAGTTACTAAATCGCAGACGGATGACGTAGCACCGCCTGACGAGAGCTGGCGGCATGTGTTACGTGGAAGGAACGGCCACTGAATCTGCGGCAACAGCGAGGAGACCGTGTCAGTTTAAACGGAAAAACAGATGGAATTAAAACCTCATATAGTCTTTGTGTACAATGCCGACAGTGGAATTTTCAACACTGTAAGTGACATAGCCCACAAAATTTTCTCTCCGGAAACCTACTCTTGCAATCTTTGCGCTATAACCTACGGCAACTTCGGTATGAGAGCGGAATGGAGGGAATATCTTGAATCTCTTGAAGCGGATTTGGAGTTCCTGCACCGGGATGAATTGTCAGGAAAATATGGCATCACAGATATTACGTTACCGACAGTTCTGATAAAAAATGCTGATACCTTTGAAGTGTGGATAACTGCCGATGCAATAATGCGATGTAATAGCGTGAATGACCTGAAGCTGCTTATTTCGGAAAGACTGGATTCTCAGATCAGAAAAAACTGATTGAATGGTCATCGGCACGACAAACGTTGATACCTCAGTACCATTTCGATGAAATTTTCACGGATAACCGGAGCATTCAGACGTTCCGCTTCCTCCAGCGGCATTGACGGAAAACTGCGGGCGATTTCGGTGGCGAAGAGTCCGCCGGTAAACCTCTTGTCAGTGCCGCAACCATGAAGCGGAACCGTGTCAAGGCCGCAACTGGGAGAGCGCTCCTTGAAGATGAAACCGCACAGATTGAAATTTTCCAGCATTCTGACTCTGGCTCTGCAATAGTTCAGCATCTGATCCGTCTTGTCGGCATGGCTTTTATTGGTAATCAGGCGAGGGTTGGATGGAGTCCCTTCAAGATGCATGGCTTCACGTGGGGTCGGCATGCCGCACTCCACCTCGGGGCACACCAGCACGAAGTCGAAATGCGCTCCCAGAATATCAACGATAGCGCGGTCACATTTGTGGCCGCCGTCGTAGCGGACCTGTTCCCCCAGCAGACAGGCGCTGACGCCGATTCTGATCGGAGCGGTCATAACCTGCTACACAGGGGAAACGATACATCCTAGCTCGGGAAACAAGTCTGTGACTTCCTTACATTCCGATATCTGGCGGCCGCTTTCGATAATCTCCTTCAACAGTCCTGCACTCGAAGTATCTCCATACAGAACGGCACCGACCAGTTGACCGTCACGACAGAAGATTGCCCGATAGACGCCGTTACGTCCATTCTCGTATAAGCTGGTACTGGCATCTTCAGGGTGAATCCGGCCGCAACTGAACAGGTCAACATCAAGCACCTTGATTCTGGTTGAGGGGGCAAGACCGTTGAATTCGGCCTTACCTCCGGCGGCATTGCAACCCGCAACAACCCCTTGGGCATAACCGGCCGGCCAGATGCCGTACAGAGTGCCGCGGTGCTCAGCCACATCGCCGGCAGCCAGAATGGCAGGATCAGAAGTGATCATCCGGTCGTCGACGACTATGCCGCGCTGTACCGTGAGTCCGGCACGTCTGGCCAGGTAGCTGTTCGGACGGACTCCGGCGGTCACAACTACCAGGTCGGCCGGCAGGTGACGACTGCTTTCCAGAAGCACTCCCTGCACACTTTCATCCCCAACCAGCTCTTTGACCGTTTCGCCACAGATAATAGTCAGACCTCGGGCTTCAAGGCGTTGCTGCAGCATTATTCCTGCCCGTGGTGGCAGTTGGCGCGGCAAAAGGGAAGTGAAACCCTCCACGACCGTGACTGATGCGCCCTGACGTACCAGGGCGCCTGCTGTTTCAAGCCCCAGCAGCCCGCCACCGATGCAGACGACCCGCATTCCGTGAGTCAGTCGCTGCAGAATGGCGCGGGCATCTTCAATTGTTCGCAGCACGCTCACTCCGGCACGCGTGGCGCCAGGAAAAGGGGGGATGAAGGGGTGCGCGCCGTTCGTCAACACCAGGCGATCATACCCAAGCTGGCTCCCGTCACGCAGATGGACGCAGCATTGTTCACGGTCAATTGACGTCGTTTCCGCAGATACGAACGTGATGGCCTGTCCTTCAAACCATTGCTGCGGCTGTATCTGCAGCTCCTCTTCCCTTATATCACCAGCCAGAAAGCGGGTCAGGTTCAGACGGTAGTAGGGGAGCGACTGTTCACGCGACACCAGAGTGATTGTCGCGTGCGGCGATTGACGTCTTGCCTCTGATGCGGCTGTCAAACCTGCAATACCGCCCCCGAGAACAATGATGCGTTTAATGATGTCACCATGAGCAGAGGAATCTTTCTGGGTCCGGAGCGGCGTGAAGAGACTATTCGTTGCGCTGCAGACCGGACAGACCGCAGGAGGTTCCTTCGCCCTGTGCTGGTAGTTGCAGACTCCACACTGCCAGGCCTCTGCAGTAACCGGCATTGTGCGTTCCACACTGATTTCAAGGACGCTGAAGCACTCCTCACCTGCACCGCAGACGGGGCATGAACGTGCTGGAATGTCACCATTGTGTATATATCCGCAGATTTCACATTTCCATGTTTTCATAGTGTACCTGCAGCTATCAACCCTTCCTTGCCAGACACCAGTTACACCAGCTCCTTCTTCCACATTACAATCTTCTTCTGATACTCCGACAGCAGCTTCTGGGCCGCTTTATGATCTTTAGCCTCAGCCACGATATGGACACAGGGAGTATACTGGTCAGGCAGCACCAGAACCCAGTCCTCGCCGAACTGCACTTTGATGCCGTCGATGAAGGTGGCGTCCTTCTCCAGGCTGTCCTCACTCATTTTGCGCATGATACCCCCTTTCATTTCCCAGGGGCAAGAAATACAGGTCTGCAGAAAAGCCCGAACCGGAACGAACGCGAGACCATGTGAAAGGGGCATTCCGCAGACAGCCGCCAGTTCCATAAGCCTGGCTATTGTGAACATGCCGTCAAAGGCAGCCTGGAAACGGGGGAAAGCGAAACGCCCGTCAGTTGTTCCGGTCAATACTATCTCCGACGATGAGGCTACCTCCAGCATGGCGCGGTCGGAACTCTTGGTGCGAGTTACCTGACAGCGCTTCAGTCCGGCCATCTGTTCGATGGTGGATGGAGCCTGTACTGGGACAGCGATGGTACCTTTCTGGCCGGACTGCATCAGGAGAGCAACCACAAGAGACAGAAGCTCTTCTCCATTGTAAATTCGACCGGTTTCATCAACCAGTGTGATTCCTTCGGCGGACGGATCCAGCCAGAAACCGGCCTGAGCTCCCAGAGACGAGACAATTGCGGCAAGCTGGTTCAGGGCCTGGGACTTATCCTTGATCGGTACCCCGCGCCCCTCATCGACATAGGCATTGAGAGCTATGACCGAAAAACCAAGCTCGTTCAGCAGTTGCGGAAGTATTTGACTGGCTGCCGAAAAACTGAAATCAACGACAACGGTGCAGGCAGCTTTTTTAAGCAGTTCGCGGTCGAGCGATCTCAGGAACCCTTCCCGGTAAAAATCGCCAACGTTATTGATATCAGTGATCACTCCCGGCTCGGTGTGGTGTGCGCGGCGGAAATTTTCCTTAAAAAAGGTGCGTTCCACGTTTTTTCCCATATTGCTTGAGAAATCAAGCCCATCGCCATCCAGAAAAACAATCTCCAGCAGAGCGGGATCATCCTGGGCTTGACGGAAATGCACACCCCCGACTTCTCCAAAGGTCTTCAGCTTGTAGCGTACAAGCGGCAGAGAAGTCATTTTCATATCACGTACATTAATGCCGGCCGAGAGCAGGCCACCCATAAAGCAGCGCTTGAGCATGCGGGATGAAGGATTGGAATCGCGGCCACCCAGCACGAAGCTACCCTTGGGAAGTGATGTACCGTAGGCACACCCGAGTTTGGCACAAAATTCCGGCGTCAACTCCATGTTTGAGAGACCCTTTATGATAGCCCCTTCAAAAAGGGACTTCTTCCACTTTTCACCCCAGATCATATTGGAGGTGACGGTCGCTCCGGCCTCTATGGTTTTTTTTGGCCAGATCTTTACGTCAGTCTTGATAACTGCCTCATCGCCGATGGAGGTGTCGTCAGCCACAATGACCCCCTCCTCAAGAACCGCTCCCTGACCGACACGGACGTTGGAACAGATGACGCTATCGTTGAGCTTCGCCCCCTTTTTTATGTAGGAGTTGTCCCATATGACGCAGCGGTTAAGTCTGACACCAGCTTCAATTGTGCAGTTACGACCGATGACCGAATCCTTGATGCGCACTTCACCAAGAATCTGGCTGTTATCGCCGACGACGACCGTGCCCTCCAGACCGTCGGCATGTTCGAGCTTGACATCCACTCCGATGCGCAGATCTTTACCGACAAAATCCTGTTTTGGCTCATCTATTTTCAGATTGATCTTGCCCTTGAAAATATCGTGATAGGCCTCGCGATAGGAATCAGTATTACCGATATCGCGCCAATAGCCTTTGGCAGTCACTCCGAACAACGCATCTTTCTTTTTGAGCATCAATGGGAAAAGATCCTGCGAAAAGTCAAAGTTCTCCCCCTCCGGGATGTATTTGAGTATCTCCGGTTCCAGCACGTAGATACCTGTGTTGATGGTGTCGGAGATGACTTCGCCCCAGCCCGGCTTTTCAAGAAACTGGGTGATACGTTTCTCCTTGTCGGTGATGACCACGCCGAACTGGAGTGGATCCTTGACGGAGGTCAGTGTAATCGTTGCTCTGGCCTTGTTGTCGGAGTGAAAATCCATGATCTTTTTGAGATTGAAGTCAGTCAGAAGATCGCCGCTGATGACGAGAAAGCGTTCATTCAGAAATTTTTCGGCGGCCTTGACCGCCCCGGCCGTACCCATATCCTGCAAAGGGGTAACGTAGGTGATCTTGACACCGAAATCGGCGCCATCGCGAAAAAAATTTTTAATGTAGAACGGTTGATGGTAGAGCAACATCACCAGATCGGTGATATCATATTTTTTAAGCAGTTCCACAATGTGCAGCATGATCGGACGATTAAAGAGCGGGATCATCGGTTTTGGCATACTGCCGGTAAGCGGCTGGATGCGGGTGCCGAAGCCACCCGCCATGATGACGGCTTTCATGAGAACTCTCCTTTAGTGGAAGATATTACAGCCCCACTTTTACTTTCTGCGCCTTCTTGGCCAGTACCCGGGCAATCTCGTGTTTCAATTCGGTCAGGTCGCCCGATTTGACCACATAGCCATCCGCCAGCCAGGCCGAGAAATCGTCCTTGTAACAGGAAAAGGCCGAGCAGAGGATCACCGGCATTTCGTGGCGCTCTTTTACCAGCTTCTGTAACAGTTCAATGCCGCTCTCATTCCTGAGTTTAATGTCCAGAACAGCCAAGTCAAATGCGCCGGTCTGCAGCTTCTCGGTCGCTTCGGCAATACTGCCCGCAGTCACCACTTCGTACCCCTCATCTGCCAGTTCGTCCGCATACAGCACACGAATATTCGCCTCGTCATCAACTACGAGTAATCTGCTCATGACTATTCCTCCTTTCGGGTGGGTAGTTTGATAGTGTAAGTGATGCCGCCGTCCGGCGGTGCAACGACAAGGAGAGGTATCCCCTGCTTCTCCAGTATGGTTCTGCACAGCGCAAGCCCAAGCCCTGTTCCCATGTCATGGGTAATGGCAAACGGAGTAAGCAGAGCATCAAGCTCATCCTGGGAGACTTTACGTTTTTTGTCCTCAATGCTGATCTGGATATAACCGTCGGTTGACGACACAAAAATGGTGACTGATTCTCCCGTGCGGCCTTCAATGTCGCTGATTATTAGAGTACGCACGCAGTATGAAACCTGCTTTATGTCTATATAGGCATGGGAGAGGCTATAATCAGGATCAAATCTGCATTCACAGCTCCATTGCAGAAGCATATCCTGAACGTCTCTGATAGCGGTCTCCACAACATGGTTTACATCCCAGAAATCACGGGTGGGATAGAGCGAGTCGGAGTAGTTGAGAATCTCGTCCAACACCCCCTCCAGCTGCCGGGTTTCACTGACTATCGATTCAATGAAATCGCGTTTAGGGTCGGAAACCAGGCTGCTTTTCAGCATGGAGCGGGCAAAACCACCGATGATCATGAGAGGGTTGCGTATGGAATGGGCGATGCTGGAAGTGATGCGCCCCACCAGAGCCATCTTCTCCATCCGGACAATCAGCTCCTGCTGCTCTTTGAGTTTATTGCCCGCTTCGGTAACCCGATTGAGCTCAACCTGTAACCGGTCATAAAGACTGGCGCGCTCAATGGCAAAAGCGACCGGAAAACTGAAGGTCTCCAGCGAATGCATATCTTCATCGGTAATGTGCCGATGGGTGATGCAGTTGTCAGCGATGATCATTCCGACCCGTCGGTTACGCGAAACGAGAGGCATCAGTAAAAAGGTATCAACCCCCAGCAGTGAAGCAAAATGCGGGTCGACTTCAGGATGATGAAAAGCGTCCTCGACCAGGACCGGGTGTTTGCCGTCCAGCGCTTTAACGACAATGTGGTTAGTGTTAGTGAGCGGGATCACCAGTTGTTCCAGAATATCGTGGAATTTTGCGCGCTCGGCCGATAGTTTGTTCTGCCGGAAACTCTGCGCCAAGGTTTGCAGATCCATGTCATTCTGGGTTATCTCATTCCAGGTCTGGCTGGCTTCTTCAAGATTTCTGGGACCTATGGCCAGATATCCCCTGAGCATCCCGGCATCCCGGTCTGTCATCAGCAGAAACGCGCGATTCATGCCAAAACCTTTTCCTGCGGTGATGGCGGTCAGCGCAACAGAAAGCACCTCCTCAAGATTAACCGAACTTTGCAGGACGAAGCCGAGTTCGTGCAGAAAGCGTATTTCAAGGGTTTTGTTATCAAGGAAACTGACCAGGGAATGGATCTGAGTCTTCTGGCGCTGATATTCGCCGTGAACAAGGATAAAGGCGGGGGCCAGAGGGTGATTGCTGTCTCGGAATCGAGCCAGGTCATGTTTGAAGTTATCACAATCACTGCATTTTTCGAGTATGCGTCTACGCCGGGACGACAGGAGATCTTCATCTCCCTCGAGAATGTTGGGGCACTCCCCCATTGTGATAACATCCCTGTCCCAGCAGCACTCCCAATCCAAACAGAACCTCACCAGATGTAATTGGATTACAGTATAGCAGTCAAATGATGGTATGCAACCACACGATTTATCCACCCGCCCTTCAACTCCGCTCAAGGAACGGGGAGAGAGGTGGCTGAGCGGAGTCGAACCTATTTTACTTTCCAGCTTGTCCCCTGCGCCGAGTCCAGAAGCTGGATCCCCTTCTCCAGCAGAAGGTCGCGGATCTCGTCCCCACGTTTAAAGTTCTTCTCCCGACGGGCATCCGCGCGCAAAGCGATCAACCGTTCTATCTCATCCGGGTTGAGGTCCATCTGTCCGGCCCTGGTGGATTTATTTACTTCAAGCCAGGTTGCCGGTTTGGACGTGAGTAGCCCCAATACGCCGCCTGCTTCATCAAACAGATGACGAACATGTGCGACCAGCGATAACGCCAGCGGTGTGAATTTCCTGGTTTCAGTCAAAAAGCGGTTGGTAACACGCACTATTTCAAAAAGAATGCCCAGCACTTGAGCCGTGTTGAAATCATCGTCCAGGGCCTCAATAAAGCGGGGAATGAACTGTTCAATCTTTTCACGGAGCTCCAGTCCGGTCGGAGACAAGCTCTCTATAGCCGGCAGTTCGTCCGATACCGGTGAGCCGTTCAGAATCTCGTCAAGCGTTGTCATGCAGGAGTAAATACGTTCCAGCCCGGTCTGAGCCTCTTCCAGACTCTGGTCGGAGAAGTCAATCGGGGAACGGTAATGCGCCGACAGAATAAAAAAGCGCAACGTCTCAGGGTCAAATTTTTGCAGTACCTCGCGTATGGTAAAAAAGTTACCCAGCGACTTGCTCATCTTTTCGGCATTAATATTGACGAAACCGTTGTGCAACCAATAGCTTACGAATCGGCAACCATTAGCTGCCTCGGATTGGGCAATCTCGTTTTCATGGTGCGGAAAGATCAGATCCTTGCCCCCCCCATGAAAATCAAAGGACTTGCCCAAAAATACCATACTCATAGCCGAGCATTCGATATGCCAGCCGGGTCGTCCGCGGCCCCATGGGGATTCCCACCAGGGCTCGCCAGGCTTGGAGCATTTCCAGAGGGCGAAATCCATCGGATTGCGTTTCTTTTCAACTACTTCAACTCTTGCGCCGGCCAGCATTTCATCCAGATTGCGACCGGAAAGCTTGAGATATTCCGGATAGGTTTCCACGGCAAAGTAGACGTCACCGTCCGACGCATAGGCGTGCCCTTTGGCAACAAGCGTTTCAATAATAGCCACAATGTCGCCAATATGGTCGGTCGCCTTTGGCTCTACCGTCGGTCTGGCCAGTCCCAACAGCTTCATATCCTCATCAAAAGCCCGGATGTAGCGGTCTGAAATGGTACGATAGTCGGTGCCCTCCTGATTGGCACGGTTAATAATCTTGTCGTCAATATCAGTATAGTTGCGAACATACGTGACATCATAACCGACATATTTCAGATAGCGGAAGATAACGTCAAAAACAACGTTGGCACGGGCATGGCCGATGTGACAATAATCATAGACCGTCACTCCGCAGACATACATGCCGGCCTTGCCAGGTATCAGCGGAACGAAGAGCTCTTTTTTCCCGGATAGGGTGTTGTAGACACGCAATGCCATGGCGTATGGCTCCGATCGTAAAATGGAGAAATTATGCCTGTTTTGACAGGTATGTAAGTGTAATCGAACCGGCAGTGACTCTCAGAAACGCCCCGTCAACGTCAATCCGCCGCCGCCGTCCATGACGGCCGGCACAAAGGCATATGCGCTCTTTCGGGCATGATAGGCGGTTGCCACCCGTCCGGCCAACTCTCCCACAGCTGCACCAAGAAGCACGTCGCTGGCCCAGTGCTTATTCTGATTCAGACGCGAATAACCGACAAAGGCAGCCGCACAGTAGGATAATACAGCGACCGGCATGCTTTCGGAGGTTCGGGCCAGCACCGCAGCAATGGCAAAAGAGCTGGCAGTATGCATGGAGGGAAAACCGTCATAGTCTGATCTGAAACCAAAGGGGCGGAAATTGCCTTTCCGGGTCGTTACGACAGGTCGCCCACGTCCTGTGGCCTCTTTAAGGATCAGAGTGGCGCCATCCGCCAGGATCAGGGCCTCTCCCAGCATCTCTCCCGTCTCCTTCCAGCGGGGTGATTCATCCAGGATGCCGCCGACATAGACCAATGCGGCCAGGCCCAGATGCAGATACGGGTCACCGACCAGAGCGCCTGCATCGGCAGCTTTGTCAATGCCCCGGGAGCGGTTCTTCTGCAGCCGGTCCCTGATTTCTCCATCAAAGCCATAGGTTAGTCCCAGCGCTCCTGCAAATCCAAGAGTCAATAACAGGTTGCCGTTTTCAAGCTGAAAGGGTGTGATTGCGAAATCTCCGGTTTCAACCAGCAAACGTGATCCGGCCTTCCTGGTTTCATCAGGCAATGAATAAGCGTCGGTGTCTCCGGCAGCGGAAGTACCCGGAAAATTGGCAGCACACCAGCAGATCAGCATTGCACATGCCAGAATATGTTTCATCTGTATCTCCGTTTCAGTTGCAACATCCCTTTCAGTGAGCCCTTTATATCATTCAGGATGACGCTGTCCCCGGGAGATAGTTTGGCCAGATATTCCCTGATGAACACCACAAAGATCGAGCAGATGAAAGCCATCACCGTCGAGAGCATCACTATCAGGGCCCGCTTGGGCTTACTTTTGCGGAGCGGCGGCACCGCTTCATCCAGCACCTGTAGTGCAGATGAATCGCGGGCTTCATTGATTTTGGCCATTTCGAACTGTTTGGTAAGCAGCTCGAACAGAGCTTCCTGGGTTTTTAACTCGCGCAGGCGTCGGACATATTCCACCCCTATTGAGGGGGCACTTCCCACTGAGGGAATGACTCCGACTCTTTCATCCAAACCACTCATCGAACTAAGTTGACCTCTCAGTTTAGCCAATCCCGCCAGCAGCGCCTGTACCTCGAAGTTTTCATCCGTCAAAGAATTACGCAGTGCCGCCAGTTGCACCTCTTTGGTTACAACTTCGGCCTGCAGCCGGGCAATTCCCTCTATGGCGACCTTGGCCTGGTCATCGGCCTTAATGGTTTTGAACTGCTGCTGGAAACTCTTCATATCATCTTCAGCCGCTTTCAGATCCTGTTTGACCAGCACCAGCCGTTTTTCCAGAAAACTGCGTTCAGTACCGGCCTTGGTCAGATTCAGCTTCAAGCTCTTTTTCTGGAGCTCGTCGCCGAATGTGTTTGCCAGAAGGGCCGCCTTGGCAGGATCCTTATAGTTGGCAGTGATGGAAATAATACCATCTTTGGTGCCTGCCTCAAACTTGACGAGCTTCTGCAGCTTCATACGGGTATCATCAGCGTTTTTTGTCTTCAGCTCGTTTTGCAGATCGAGTCGTTTAATTACGGCGTCAGAAACCGAACGGCTTTTAAGAAGACCAAGATACAGATCTGTTGTCCCCCCCAGGCCGCTCACCAACCCTGAAAGGCCACTCCCCACCGAGGCCAGCATTGCGGCAGCTCCGCTGCTGGAATCCTTCTGGGGCGACAGCAGAGTCATCCTGGCAGTGTACACTTTCTCGAGTGTCAGGGAATAAATTAAGGAGAGAATCGCTGCTGCTGCGGTAACTTTGACGATCAGACTCAAATTGCGTACAATCACCCACAGCAGCTCCAGCAGATTGAGCTCTTCCCCGGGTTCGGTTTCGGGCTGAATATTCCGGTTTTCGTTCATAGTCACCCCTCCTTATTTCAGACCGACGAGAATGGTACCGGCGGTCAAGGCAACATTTGCCAGGATCTGGGTAATATCCTTGAGATCACGTATCCACGAGACTCTGTCCAGTTTTTGCGGGACAACCAGGGTGTCTCCCGGTTCCATGGGCGCCGACAGAAAACTCCCGAAACTCCAGCGTCGTCCCTCATCACTCCACTGTATGCCGAAAGATGATTGTTGACGGCTGTAGACCGAACCATCCATGCGAACCACGTACATCTCGGATGGGTCGGCGTCATTTACCGGGCCGCCTGATTTCTGCAGATAACGGTCAAGATTCATGCCTTCCAGGTGGATAAAGGAGGTCGGATTGTAGACCTGTCCCAGAACGCTCACGACATTCGGCCGCAACGGAATTTCCATCTCGTCTCCACCCTCCAGAACCAGGTCACTGTTGCTGCCCTTCAGCTCTTCAAGCTTGGCAAGCTGCATGACCACCCGCCCTTCTGCTCTCAGGTTCTTCATCCTCACCACATTTTGCATCAAACCTTCCAGGGCAGACTTGGTCGCTTCCAGTTCTTCCTTGGATGACGACAGTGAGGCAAGAGACGACTGTTTTTGCAGGATGTCTTTTTCTGTTTTGATTATGATTTCGTCCATACGTTTCTGCTGCTGCTCCCGTACAGAGCGCCGGGTGAACTTGAATCCCCGCAGGTAGGCCTTGTCGGTAAAGCCCCCCGCGCGGACAATCAACGAACTCAGCCTCTCGCCACGTGCCAGTGAATAAATGCCAGGGAAACGAACCTCACCTTTCAGAGTCACGAACTTGTCCGTCGCTTCCTGCCAATCGGTGATACCACGCACGATCAGAACGTCATCACTTTGCAAAAGCAGATTGTGCATGCCATCACCGGCCAGGGCCTTGCCGAGGTCGAGTTGCAGGCGGGTTGATTGTGCCTTGTCTCCTGCGACAACAATCCGGCTCAGTTCGGCCTGGTCCAGAAAGGCGTTGCGTTTTGCGCTCCCGGCCGCTGTCACCAGATCACGCACCGACATGCCGGGGTAGTAGTCGTAGGTACCAGGATTGACCACCGAACCGTTTATCGCAACCTTGGGCCGCTCTTCCATCTCCCAGCGTGAAAAGATCCTGACGGTATCCTGTTCCTGCAGCAGCAGGTTGTCGGTCTGATTGCCGGCCAGAGCGCGACGCAGATTGACCGTCATCAGCTCTCGCCGATAGTCGGGCGGTGATATACGGGTAATCTCTGCTGATTCAAGGTATGACTCAGGCAGCAGATTCTGGGTCGAGGGGAGCAGATCGGTCAGGCGCATGCCGGGATGGAATTGGTACTCCCCCGTCTGCTGGACATTTCCTTTCAGTACCACAACCTGCCGCAGCGCGGCCTGTACCGGGAAGACCTTCAGCATGTCGCTGTCTTTCAGTTCTACACCCCCCAGCTCAACTTCCAGAGCACCGGTCTTCGGGACAAAATCCAGCACGATGCGGCTACGGTTATTTTCCAGGCGCTCGACCTGGATACGCCCCAATGATCCACTGGCCGACACGCCACCCGCCATCTTGAGCATCTCCGGAATGGTCGTTCTGCCGTTCAGTTCATAGATGGCCGGGCGACGCACCTCACCTGCCACCGCAACAACCGGACCGATCACCGGCACAAAAATGGTGTCGCCGTTCTGTAGTTGAACGTCCTCGTTGCGACCGCCCGAGAGCAGCATGTCATACAGGTCGACCGTTGCCACCGTCTTAGAACCGCGCGTCACCCTTACCCCACGCAACGACCCGTTGTGCGCCGGTCCGCCGGCTGCAGCCAGGGCGTTGATGACCGTTGCCAGGGAACTGACCGAATAGTTGCCGGGAGCTTCAACTTCTCCCACTACATAGACCTGAATGGTACGCAGTTTGCTCAGCGTCAGGTTTATTTCATAATTGCGGAAATAACGGTTCATCGCCTCACTGACCGCTGTTATTGCCTTGTCAAACGGCAGGCCCCAGACCCGCACCGGACCGACTTTGGGTATCATCAGTTCGCCGTTGCGATCCACGGTCAGTTCCTGACGCAGATTGACCGCTCCCCAGGCGGTCAGGCTCACTACATCGCCTGGTCCGAGCATGTAGTTTGCTCCGACCGGCATGGCATCAATGGCACTCGTGAGCTGGAGGCTGTTCCTGAAGAAGTCATAGCCGAACTGCTTCAGTTCTCGCCGCATCCGTTCCGGCTCGACGGTCTCAAGCATGGTCGGGCTCGTCTTGGAAAACGCTTTTTCTATCCGTGACCCCAGTACCTCCAGGGGCAACGGTGTAATCCGTAGTTCAGCGGACTTGAAAAGCATCCTCTGCTCGCGATCAAGCGCCACCACCTGGATATAATAAGGCTGGAAGTTTCGTAATTCACGCAATACGTACTCATTACCGCTGCCAACGGCCAAGGTTCTGGTGTATTTTTCCGATTCGGTGCCAAATCTGATCGAGAAACGAAGGCTCTGGTCGTCCGCTTTCGACATCAGAATCCATTTGAGCTTGATCAGTCCGTCACCAGACTCGCCTTTCAGAACCACCGCTGGTTTCTTTGCAGCGGCATTTTCCTGTTGCTCCGGCTGAAGAACGATTTCCTCCAGCTTTTTTATCAAGGCCTCATCCTGAGACAGAGCAGCAGCAGAGTAGCCGCTCTGGCGCAGCCCAGGCTGCGGTGCATTCTCGTCAAATGCGGCTGCAAACGCCCCGCCGGCATTCAACACGATAATCAGCACAACGAAAATTATCTGTCGTAAAAACATACGCATTATAAAAACTCCTCCTTGTTCATGCATTTCCTTAGTACATGTACCGCACTTCAAACTTCATCAGATGGTTTGTGCGCACCTGACCTTCCACCAGGTTCAGATTGGCAATTTTTTCAACTCCATAGCCGATCTGCGCGTCGATATCTCCGTAGACCGGAAGATTCCAGGTAATACGGCCGGCGTGTTTCGACTCCATGACCTGGTCGGGCATCCGGTACGAGCGCCCCCGTTCAGTGTAAAAATACTCAAGAGCCAGATTGTTACGCACACTGAACCAGTGACTGTAGCGCCCGAAAAACTCCTGCACACCGCCTCCCCCCTGCGAATGACCGGGTGTCATGTTGTGGTAGACGTAGCCTCGCGGAAATTTCCAGTCGCCGTACAGCATGACGCTGCCAAAAAAGTATTCGAAGCGGAAGTCATCCCGCCCCGAACCTGTCAGATCGGGGACAAATACTCCGGCCACATAGCTTTCCACAATCGGCCAGAACATGGCCGAATCTTCTCCGGAATACTCCACAAACAGTTCGGTGTTGCGCAGGCGCGGGATACGAAAGCGGAGGTCGATGCCGGCGATGGTGTTGTTGTGGTTGGTATACCCCCCGCCGAAGATCTCGTCCGTCAGGGAGGACTTACCACTGAATCCCGGCCCGTCCTGTTGACGAACAAAGTTAATACCGTATTCAAACCAGTCGAAGGGCTTAAGGGCCAACTTGACACCAATGAAATACGGACGGCGATAATCAGCCGTGCCGGCATCCGTTTCATCAAAGCGCGATACAATCAGGGAGTATTTAAAAGCACCCAGCCACTGCTTGACCCAGGCAACGTCCAGCGGTTCCGGACTGGACAGCTTGATCATGTCAAAGTTTCTGGCGTTACTGGTCAGGGTTGTGGCGCCGCGGTATCCCGGCCCAAACCAGTTCTCGTCACGCCCCAGTTCGAGTTCCAGTCCAGCGCCTCCCAGTTTGACATAACCCCGGTTGAGAGCCAGCGAGGCATCTTTCCCGGAAACCAGGATTGCCGGCTCAATCAGTCCGGTCACCTTGTTGCTCAGGTATCCTTCGGCTGTCCAGCGGACTTCACTGCTATTCCCACGGGGGTGAATGGTTCCGTTGTTATTCTCCAGCAGAGGTGTCCCTTCGGTTCCGGTTATCCGCACCGGACCGCCACTCCCCTGGGGACGAAGGTCACCGCCGATGAAACCGAAGGCCGACTGGTGGGCCTGATCCCACGAGGTACGCTCATAGTTTCTCGCTTCGCCATCCAGGTAGACATACCGCATGCGGATGGCCGAGACAGGATTGTAATCAATGAGCCGGGGCTTTTTGTCAGGGCTCGTTCGCAGTGAGACTTCCCGGGGCAGCAGTTCGCGGGTGCGGTTGATCAGCTCCTGAGCAAAGGGGGGCGCATCACCGGAAGTCAGCATATGCTCCGCCTCCAGCGTCAGACGGGCTGCTTCGGCCTTGCTGAAAGGTTTGAGCCCTTTGACATCGCTGGTAACCAGACCCAGTCCGGCCAGCTTTTCAAGGTAGAGATACACCGGGCTGTCCAGGGGAATATTGGCGGAGGAAAGGGCGTGCAACGGCGTAGCGGCACATAACGCTGCTACCAGCACAAGCCAGCAGGTAACCATGATTTTGAAACCCGGGAGCATCATTCTCAGCGTGCCCCCCTGCCGACAACCACAACCAAGACCGTCTTCGCCAGCAGCTTGATGTCCAGCCAGAGCGACCACTCCTCGATATAGCGGATGTCCAGCCTGACCACCTCGTCGAAATCCTCGATCTGACTGCGTCCACTCACCTGCCACAGGCCGGTGATGCCGGGTTTGATGCATATCCGCTTTCTATGCCAGTTCTGGTAGGTGGCAACTTCATCCGGTGTGGGAGGGCGAGTGCCCACGAGGCTCATCTCTCCCTTGAGCACGTTCCAGAACTGGGGAAGCTCATCAATACTGGCCTTACGGATAATTTTTCCTATCCTGGTAACCCTCGGATCATTTTTAATCTTGAACATGGCCCCTTGCATTTCGTTCTGGGACATCAGATCCTTCTTGCGATCTTCAGCATCCACAAACATTGACCTAAACTTCCAGCACTTGAAAATGCGCCCGTTTTCCCCGACACGATTTTGGCCGAAAAAAAGCGGCCCTTTCGATTCTAGCCTGACCGACAACGCAATAAAGGGAAACAACAGACCGGTGATAACAAGTCCAAACAGAGAACCGACAATATCCAGGCAGCGTTTCAGGAAAAGCTGCTCGGCATCGAACGCCTTGCCGTAGAAGGTGAGCATGGGGATGCCGTGGAAAAGGGCAATCTCCTGACGGGCTGTGGGGATATCGAAAAGATCGATCACCATCCTGACGGTTAGACCCATCTCCTGGAGTGATGCGATATGATCGTCAATCAGAGACATCTGTTCGGGGTTGAGCGAGAAAACAACTTCATCGACCATGTGCCTCTTGCAGATATCATCAAGGTTATCAATGGTCCCAAGCTTGATGCAGTCTTCAACATGCTCATCTCCTTGCCTGTCGCTATACGGAATGAACCCGGCAATCAATAATCCCCAGTCAGAATGTGCCCTGACAAGCTTTGCAAAGTGGGTGGCTTTCTCGCCGCTGCCGACAATCAGCACATAGCGTACGTTGTAGCCCTTCCTGCGAAAGTAATTCAGAAGCAGTTTGACCGTTGCCTTGACAACGGTTATCAGGACAAAGGAGATGATGATAAATACTGCAATGAGCATCCTGCTGAACCCCATGGGGTCAGCCAGATAGATCACTGATGTCAAAACCATGCCACCGGCTACATGTACCTTGAATAACTGGCCGAATACCTTACCGAATTTCCTGGTCCGCATGGATCCGTATATGCCGGAATAGGAAAGCAGAAGCAGCCATGTGGGGAGAATGATGAGTAGTGACCAGGCGTATTCATGAATTTCCTTCAGATTGTGGTAGCGGAGCTGCAGCAGGCCATAGGCAAGACCGAACGCTGCAACAAGAGTTACAGCGTCCAAGAGTACCGATAGTTTAGCGAACAAGCGCGCTTGTTGTTTCAGCATGGATTTATATCCGGACACTGGCGAAATTTATTTCAGAGTCTGCCTAACTACCATGAAATGACACAAAGATAAAGATGTGTTTTTGAAACTGCAGGCTCTTTTAGTGGAGATTACAAGGGTTTCATGCTATAAAGGCCGTGCTTGAAAGATTTGAATCGGAAGTTACTTGGATACAGTAAGTTATGACCCCTGAAAAAGATCACAGACACGGCCACCGCAGCCGCTTAAGAACTCGCCTACTCAAGGCGGGACGGGAGGCTTTTGCCGATTACGAGCTTCTGGAGCTGCTCCTGACGTATGCAATCCCGCGAAAGGACACCAAAGAGCTGGCAAAGGACCTCGTTGGGAGGTTCGGTTCCTTTGCCGCCGTCCTGGATCAGCCTCGTGAGAGGCTCCTTGAGGTCAAGGATGTTGGCCCGCAGACCGTGACTTTCCTCGGTCACTGGTGCCCGGTGGCCGGGCGGCCGTTGTGCTCCCTGATAACGTTCTGTTCGAGAGCGGCGTAGGAAAAGATATCCGTCAAGACCTGATGGAGAAATGCAATCTTCACACGATTCTGCGCCTCCCGACCGGCATCTTCTACGCTCAAGGGGTTAAGACAAATGTCCTCTTTTTCACGCAGGGAGAAAAAGTCAAAGGGAACACCAAAGAGGTCTGGGTGTACGATCTGCGGGCCAATATGCCGAACTTCGGCAAGCGGACCCTGTTTGGCAAGGAGTATTTCAAAGAGTTTATCGAGTGTTATGGAACTGACCCCCACGGCAAGGCCAAGCGCAAGGATCTTGGAGAAGAGAGCCGTTTTCGTTGCTTCAAGCGGGAGTGGATCAGGGATGTCAAAGATGACAGTCTGGATATTTCCTGGTTGAAGTATGGCAGCAACGGGGCAAACGATGAGTTGCCGGAACCGGCAAATTTGGCGCAGGAGGCGATGGGGGAGTTGGAAGCGGCGATGGTGGAGTTGCGCGGGATTCTGGCGGAGTTGGAATAAATGATTTTTGTTTGAAGTGTGTCACAATTGGGTGTATAGTTGTGTACACAATTGGAGGTGTGATATGAAATTTTTGTCAGTTCGCGAGTTACGCAGCAAATCTGCCGATGTCTGGAGAGAATTGCCTGAAGAGCGGGAGATGGTTATAACCAGCAATGGCCGACCCATTGCGATTTTGGCCGCTGTTGGAAACTCGGATGTAGAGGCATCATTGGCTGCTTTTCGCCAAGCCCGGGCCGTTGAATCTGTCACCTGGCTTCAACGTCGTTCTCTGCAGCAGGGAACCTCCCTTTTGACCGAGCAAGACATTAATGATGAAATTGCGGTTGTTCGTCGCAACCGTGTGCCGGCATGAAAATTGTTCTTGATACCAATGTGTTGGTTTCAGGACTGTTGACTCCCTTTGGCCCGTGCGGCGAGATTGTGCGTATGCTGGCTTCCGCCGACGTAACGCTCTGTTACGACGCCCGCATCCTGAGCGAATATGCTGAAGTGCTGGCTCGCCCCCGCTTCCGTTTTGACCCCGATCGAGTGGCTGCAATCCTGGAGCAGATTGAATACCGAGGCACACCGGTTGCAGCGCAGCCGCTTTCCCATTCGCTTCCCGATGCAGATGACGAACCATTTCTGGCAGTTGCCCTGACAGGTAACGTCGTCTGTCTGGTTACCGGCAATCGTGTTCATTTCCCTTATCCGCTCTGCGGCAAAGCAACTGTTCTTTCTCCGGCGGAGTTTTTGGCCGAGTGGCGTAAACTGCGCATTGAGGAAGAGGAGCGAGAGAAAGATCCTGTGGCGGGGGTGGAGGAGTGAGGGAGCTCCCGGAATGGTGGGAATGGAGTACTCTCGGCCAGATTGCCGGTTACGGCAATACAGTTAAAGTTGAAGCCTCCGATATCAAACCCGAAGAGTGGGTCTTGGAATTGGAAGACATTGAAAAGGACACGTCCAAGCTTTTGCTGCGAACCTACAATATTGAGCGAAATTCAAAAAGCACCAAGAACCGCTTTAAAAAAGGTGATGTCCTTTACGGGAAATTAAGGCCGTATCTGAACAAAGGTACTGTTGGCTGATAAAGACGGCGTTTGCACCACAGAGATAATTCCCCTGTCAGCATATGTAAACGTTAACAATCGATACCTTTTCTATTCCATGATTCCCAACATCGAAGGGTTGCATGATAGCCTGGCTCAGTCCATCATCAAAAAAAACGGCACATTGACTCCGTCAGAAATTGTTTTTCTCAGAAAGTCAATCGGCTGGTCTGGGTCTGACTTCGCAAAAAACATGCACTGTGACAGATCGCAGGTTTCAAAGTGGGAACACGGGACGGTCGAGATGTCCAAACCGTATGATTTACTATTACGAGAAATGGTAGCTTCCGGTAAAAAAATTACTGACTACCACAGTATCGAACTGGTCTGGAGACGAAACACTAAACCCAGGCAGCTTCGCCTTCAACTGTACAAGAAGATCTGGAAAGAGGCGGCCTGATTCCAGAAAGCCTCCACGTGCCAGGCACAAATGAAGCTGACGACACAACCCTATTTTTCCTTTGCCTACCCCCGCATATTGCCTGTATTATGAGCCCGCTTCATTACTTCGACTTTCGGATTCCAACAAACACATGGAAGAACCCAAAAAAGAAAAACTCGCCAAAGAGCTGCAGGGAATGGCGCTGGGAAGCGTCGGAGTCTTCATTCTCATTTCCTTTCTGACGTATAATTCCGCCGATGTCTCCTGGAACAGTTACTCAAACGAAGGGATCGTCCACAATCTGGGAGGGCGGCTCGGCGCCCAGATGGCCGACCTGTTTTTCATAAGTTTCGGTCTGGCCTCCTACCTGTTTCCGCTGGCCCTGCTCCACATGGCATATACGCTGCTGCGCTTCAAGGAAATCCGGCTGCGTTCCTACAAGCTGGCGGCCGCCTGCGGCCTGCTGTTTTCTCTGGCTACTTTGCTCGCCTTCTTTCGCGACAAAACGTTCTTTTTTGGACAGCAGGTCGCCACCGGTGGCGCGGTGGGTATCGTTATCGCCCAATTCCTGAAGGGAACGATCGGAGTTACCGGGGCACTGCTTCTGCTATTGCCTCTGCTGGCGGCTTCGATCATGATCCTGTCACATTTTTCTTTTGTCCTTTTTGCCGGCTGGTGGCTGGAGCACTTCAAGCACAAGTGGGAAGCCTGGCAGGGACGCCGCGCACATGATCGTGACGAACACGAGAAGCAAAAGGCCAAAAATGAGGGACTGCCTGTG
>Ga0194037_1000224_pt1 | contig 44434 bp, 33 predicted proteins | sample JunL306m_MetaG_FD_148653 | JGI IMG/M metagenome (GOLD analysis project Ga0194037, IMG submission 148653) | Anoxic zone freshwater microbial communities from boreal shield lake in IISD Experimental Lakes Area, Ontario, Canada - Jun2016-L304-6m | ecosystem: Environmental > Aquatic > Freshwater >... | reverse complement strand
TCTCTATGAGCCGGTTGAGTTTATCCATGACTTCCTCATGCAACGCTTGATCTTTACCAGGTCACCGGAGACAGCGGCAATCCACGTCACCTGCAGTTCCACCAAAATGCTGCTGACAGAAAAATTCAAGACCGTGGCCCTGGCCTGTGTCGCGAAGATCGTCACACCAACCAAAGTCACCTGCTGCGGATTCGCGGGCAGCAAGGGCTTTGATACACCGGAGCTGACAGCAACAGCACTGGCAGGACTGAAACCGTCACTTCCAGCAGAGTGCAAAACCGGCTACTCCAACAGCCGCCCCTGTGAAATCGGCCTGTCACAGCATAGCGGCGGCATCAACTATCAGTCTATAGCCTACCTCGTGGACCGCTGTACCACCCGCAGGGACCTGAATATTTGAGAAGAGAACTGTCGGAGTCAACAAAACGGGTCGGTGAAGCCATGAGTCTGTTGCAGAATTAAAAAATATCATATAAAAGAGGGGGGTGTCATGTATGGCACCCCTTCTTTGATTGGATCAAGCACTATGAATTTTCAACCGATAAAACCGAAAAAAGTTTCCACTCAGATTGCAGAGCAGATTCGCGCCTCGATTCTGGCCGGTGAATTTGCTCCGGGAGACAAACTGCCTCCCGAACGTGAACTGGCCGACCTGTTCGGCGTTTCACGCCCATCTGTCCGTGAAGCGATTAATGTTCTATCTTCTTCCGGACTGGTCTCTTCCTACCAGGGGGGCGGTACCGTCGTCATGTCCCTGGTTGAAACGACCGCCGCCAATCCTCTGACAGAACTGATCCGCTCGCAGCAGGAACGCGCCCTGGATGTCATCGAAGTGCGCAAATGCATGGAGTCCTGGACGGTGTATTATGCCGCCCAGCGGGCGCTCCCGGATGATATCCGCCGCATGGACGAAATAATCGCTGCCATGCAGCGCAACCTGGAACTGAAACACCCTTCCGAAGACCTGGATGCCAATCTGCACATCGTAATTGCCCGTGCAACCCACAACATCGTCTGGCTGCACTTGATGCAGAGCCTGTTTGATGCTATGAAGGAGTTTCAGCGCAGCGTCTGGAGGGCTGTCTACCTGACCCAGGAGGATCATCTGCTTTTGTTCCGCCACCACAAGGCTATTGTGGATGCCATCAAACAAAAAGACGCCGACGCCGCCCGCGACGCCATGGTTCACCACCTGACCTTTGCCCAGGGGCGTAGCAGCGCCTACGTTTCACAGAATCAAGCTACCTGATTTTAAAATATATTCGACGAGAGAAGCTATGCAAATAACCCCAACTTCCATCCCTGATGTCCTGATTCTGGAGCCGAAAGTTTTTGGCGATGAACGTGGTTTCTTTTTTGAAAGCTTCAACGAAAACCGCTTCCGCGAACTGACCGGAATTGATCTACACTTTGTCCAGCACAACCACTCCCGCTCGGCGGGGGGAGTGCTGCGTGGCCTGCATTACCAGATTCAGCAACCACAGGGCAAACTGGTACGGGTCGTTGTCGGCGAAGTCTTCGATGTTGCCGTTGACATCCGTCGCTCTTCCACCACCTTCGGACAGTGGTTCGGAACACTACTGTCAGCCGAAAACAAACGCCAGATGTGGGTTCCGCCCGGCTTTGCCCACGGTTTTTGCGTCACCACCGACATAGCTGAATTCCTCTATCTGACCACCGAATACTATGCACCTGAACATGAACGCTGTATCGCCTGGGACGACCCGGACCTGTCAATCAACTGGCCGCTGGCCACTGTTCCGAATATTTCTGCCAAAGACCGCCAGGGCTGTTTATTCATGAATGCCGACCTGTTCCCATGATTCCGCTGTTCTTGACTGTTCTCCGACGGCATTCGATATCACCAGTTTAAAAACTATTTTCTAACAGATAAAACCAGTTCTGTTAGAATTAAACAAACTCGTGTATGTTACCGCAATTCAATGTGAGCGCAGCAACGTCAGCAGAACCACTGCAGAAGGATACCGTGCATGAATGAAAAAGTACCCATCCTGATAGTCGATGATCTCCCCCAGAACATCATGGCCCTGCAGGCAGTTATTGAAGATATGGGTTTTGAAATAATAACTGCCCAATCCGGCAACGATGCGTTGCGACTGTCGCTCAAAAACGATTTTGCCCTGATCCTTATGGATGTCCAGATGCCTGGCATGAATGGTTTTGAAGTTGCCAGGCTCATTCGGGCAAACCCTAAAACAAACCATTTCCCGATCATCTTTGTTACGGCTGGAATGAAGGACCTTCTCGGACAGATCAAAGGCTACGAAACCGGTGCCGTAGATTATCTGATGAAACCATTCGAGCCGGTTATCCTGCGCAGTAAAGTACAAGTATTTAAAGAGCTGTATCAACAGCGTAAAGTTATAGAACATTTTTACAACAATCTTGAACAGATCGTTGAGAAACGGACTCAGGAGCTAAAAGAGGCCAACGAGACTATTTCACGCCTGGCTGCCACCGATGAACTGACAGAGTTATCCAATCGCCGCGCCTTCAATGAAAGTCTGGCCGCAGCAGTCAGTGCTACACGCCGCCACCACTACCCGCTTTCCATGATCATGGTCGATCTTGATCATTTCAAAATTATTAATGATACCTGTGGTCATAGCGAAGGAGACAAGGTACTGAAAGAATTTGCAAACTTGCTGCGGGAAATGATCCGGGCCGAGGATACCGCCGCCCGCTGGGGCGGAGAAGAGTTCGTTGTTATACTACCGCACACTCACAGCGAAGCGGCGGCAGCTCTCGCTGAACGCATACGGATCGGCTTTGAAAAGAATAGTGATGACGCCACCCCCTATGCCCTGTCAGCCAGCTTTGGAGTAGTGCAGCTGCAAGATGAAGAAAATAAGGATAACCTGATCCGACGAGCTGATGCGGCCCTGTATCGCGCCAAACATTACGGGCGCAATCAGGTAGTAATCGGGTAAGAAAAAGGCCTTCCGACCGGCCAGACAAGTCTGACCGGTCGGAAGGCGATGAGAAGAATCAAGAAGGAAGCTACTGTGACTTTTTACTCAAACCTCACCATCAAGAAAAAACTTATCTTCGGCTTTTCAACTGTCGTAACTCTGTTGCTCGTTATCGTGATCATCGGCTATTTCCAGATCAACAAAATTATAAAGGCCGATATCCGACTCTACGAAAAAGGGGTCGTGGCGCTGGAAAAAGTCGGAGTAATCAGTACTAATTTCCAACGGGTACGAAGCAACGTTCGTGAAATAATTCTGGAAAATTCTGCAGAGGAGATCGAACGACGTGAAAAACGGATCTGGACGTTTCGCACTGAGGCCGGAAATGCAGCTGCGGAATTGGAAAAAGTGCTTCCCGATGACGAAGCAAAGAAACTGTTTAATGCCTTTATGGAAGCTCGTAAAAACTATGGCACTAACCTGACTCAAACCATTGCTATGGCGAAGGAAAATCGAGATGAGGAAGCCAAATACTTTGTACTGAAGGACGCCTACGAAACCGAAATAGAAATGATTAAGCAGATTGGCCTGTTATCAAGCTATCTCGCCATGTCCGCCAAGCATCTTTCTGATCAGAACATTGCAAGAGCACAACTGTCCAGCCGGATAATGCTTGGTTTGGCTTTTGGTTCAACCATTCTGGCTGCGCTTATGGCACTGTTTATTACACGCAGTATTGCCGGACCTTTGCGACAGATACAGAACGCAGTGCTCTCACAGCAGGAAGTCATTAAAGAAAAATTCCGGTTGGCGGAGGCAATCAGTGCAGGGGATCTCAGCCAGGAAGTCGTCATTTCCGAGCCGCTTCAGCTGGATACCAAGCAGGTAAGCGACGATGAGGTGGGCACGCTTTTGAAGGCGATCGTCGCTATGAGTGTCACACAACATTCACTGGATACAGCTTTTGCAGGGATGTGCACCTCGCTGCGGCAGGCCCGTGAACAGGAAACTCTCAGCAACTGGTTTAAGGTGGGGCAGAACGAGCTCAATATTATCATGCGTGGAGATAAACCGATTGCGGAACTGGCGGAACAGGTGCTTGTCTTTTTGACGGACTATCTCTGCGCCGGCGTCGGTATTTTTTATGTCTATGACCGGCAGCAGTCCGTGCTAAATTTTGCCGCCAGCTATGCCATAACAAAGCGGAAACGTCAGATCGAACAGATTGCTCTGGGAGAGGGGCTGGCCGGACAGGCTGCTCTTGAAAAAAAGATGATTGTCCTCAGTAACGTCCCCCCCGGTTATCTGCGCATCAGCTCAGGACTGGGTGAATCTGAGCCTGCACATATCGTTGCCCTGCCGCTGCTCTACAACGGTAATCTGGTCGGAGTGGTGGAACTCGGCTCATTTACGGCGTTTGGAGACGATGACGTAGAGTTTTTGAAACAGATAATGGAGGCGTTGGCAATTGCTCTGAATGTCAACATGTCCCGGCAGCAGGTCAATGAACTTCTTGAACAGACCCAGGCTCAGACAGAAGAGCTGCGCGTCCAGCAGGAGGAACTGCAGCAGACCAATGAAGAGTTGGAGGAACGGGCTGAAATGCTGGAACAGCAGCGGGAACTGATCCGTGCTACAAACCGTGACATTGAGCAGGCCAGTGATGAATTACGGCATAAAGCCGAGGAACTGGAGCGGGTCAGCACCTATAAATCAGAGTTTCTGGCAAATATGTCGCATGAGTTACGCACACCGCTTAACAGCCTGATGATTCTCTCAAGCCTGTTAAAAGATAATCGCGATGGCAACCTGACCGCCAAACAGATCGAATTCGCCTCAACCATCAACGGGGCAGGTCGGGATCTGCTTCATCTGATTAACGATATTCTTGATCTTTCCAAAATTGAATCCGGTCATATGGAATTCAATTATGCAGAACTAACACTGGCAGAGATCTGCAATCAGCTTGAAAACATCCTGGACCCGATTTCCACTCAAAAAGGGATTGAATTTTCTGTAACCCTGGACGAATCGGCTCCAAGATCATTAGTAACTGATGGCCAAAGGACACTGCAAATCCTGAAAAATCTGCTCTCCAATGCCTGTAAATTCACCAACTCGGGATCTGTATCGCTCCGCATCTCTACCCCGGGCAGTCGAGACAATCTGCTGACAACACCAGCTATAGCCTTTGCAGTTACTGATACCGGCATCGGCATTCCCCAGGACAAACAGTCGCTTGTATTCAATGCCTTCCAGCAGGCTGACGGTAGTACCAGCCGCACATACGGTGGCACCGGCCTGGGGCTTTCCATCTCACGCCAACTGGCCCGTTCCATGGGGGGCGAGATATCGCTGACCAGCGAACCTGGTGCGGGAAGCACTTTTACGCTGTTTTTACCGATACAGCAAACTTCTCAAACTTCTCAAACTTCTCAAACTTCTCAGACAAGTCAGACCTTCCTGACCGGTCCGAAACCCACCACAACGGAACCGCCTAATAAAAGCACCCTTACCCCACTCCCCATGCCGCTTCCGGACGACCGCGAGCAATTGCTGGAGGATAGCAGAAGTATTTTGATCATCGAAGATGATCTTACCTTTGCCGGAGTACTGGTCACTATGGTTCGTGAGCGTGGATTCTCGGCACTGGTTGCTGCCGATGGAGAAAGCGGTATCGGTATGGCCGAGCGCTACCGTCCCAGTGCGATCATATTGGATGTCATGCTGCCGCATATCGATGGCTGGGGAGTCATGCGCAGTTTAAAAGACAATCCACTGACACGCCATATTCCGGTACATTTCATTACCTGCCTGGAGGAACGTCAGAAAGCCATGAGCATGGGAGCAGTCGGCTTTGTTACCAAACCGGTCAGTGGCGAACAGATGGATACTGTCTTTAAGGCTCTGGAAGCGGCCCTTGAAAAAACTACGAAAACGCTGCTGATCGTTGAAGATGACCTAGCTCAAGCCTCGGCAATGGTTGCCCTTCTGGAAGAGCGAAATGTCACCATTACTGTTGCTGAAAGCGGTACCACAGCAATAGAACTACTCTCCAGGGGATTGTTTGACTGCATCGTACTCGATCTGGGACTGGCAGACATGGGCGCTTTTGAGTTACTTGAAGAAATGAAAAAACTCGACCCTGGAAAGCGTATTCCGGTTATCATCCACACCGGACGTGACCTCAGTCGTGAAGACGAATCGCAATTACACCACTACGCTGAAAGCATCATTATTAAAGGGGCCAAAAGTCCTGAACGGCTTTTGAACGAAGTATCACTTTTCCTTCACCTGGTAGAAACCTCACTTGACCCGGGTAAACAACGCATGATTCGCTCCGCGCTTGACAAAGAGGCAATGCTGGAAGGGAAAAAAATCCTTATCGTTGATGATGATATGCGCAATGTATTCTCTCTGTCGAGCGCCCTGGCCGAAAAAAACATCCAGTTCTTCGAGGCCGAAAATGGCTACGAGGCACTCAAGCAGCTGGACACGTTTCCAGATATTGACCTGGTATTGATGGATATCATGATGCCTGAAATGGACGGTTATGAGGCAATGCGCAGAATCAGAGCTGATGTCCGCTTCCAAGATATGCCGATCATAGCGCTGACCGCCAAGGCAATGAAGGGAGATCGAGAAGAGTGCCTTAAGGCCGGAGCCAACGACTATATTGCTAAACCGGTCGATATGGAAAAGCTCTTTTCGCTGCTGCGGGTCTGGCTGTATTCGGAGAAGCACAAACCCTCTGACTGCTCAGACCTGTCAGACTGGTCTTAAGGACGATCCATGAACAGCTCAACACTCATCGACCTTGAGATAAAGCTGCTTCTTGAAGGTGTTTATCAGGTCTACGGCTATGATTTCAGAGATTATTCCGAAGCGTCACTCAGGAGACGACTGCTCCACTGGCTTTCTGATTCCGGATTCGAAACCCTGTCACAGGCCCAGTCAGTTCTACTGCGGAATAGAGCCTTATTTGACACGCTCTTGCGGGGGATCACGGTGAATGTCTCGGAAATGTTCCGTGATGCGACCTTTTTCAAAGCCATCCGCGAACAGGTTGTACCTCATCTGAAGACCTACCCATTTGTAAAAATATGGCACGCTGGCTGCTCCACCGGTGAAGAAGCCTATTCAATGGCGATTCTCCTGCTGGAAGAGGGAATGCAGGGCCGCTTTCGGATCTACGCTACCGACATCAATGATGCCGTAATCCGCTCGGCTCAGGAGGGGATCTATCCGCTGAAGGTTCTGCAAAACTTTACCCGAAATTACCAGCGTTCAGGGGGAACCGGATCTTTTTCCGATTACTATACTGCACGATACGATTACGCAATTTTATCCCCTTCCCTACGAGAAAACATTGTCTTTGCAGCACACAACCTGACTGCCGATGCCGCATTCGGTGAGATGAACCTGATTCTCTGTCGAAACGTCATGATATATTTCAAGCCGTTACTCAAAGAACAGGTTCTGGAACTCTTTGACAGCAGTCTGGTACCGGGAGGGTTTCTGTGCGTCGGCAGCAAAGAAAGTTTGGACAACCGAAAGATATCAAGCCGCTACGAAGAAATAATGACGCGGACACAGATTTATCGAAAACGTTATGCAAAGTAATGGTGATCAAAAATTTGAGGCGGTTGTTATAGGGGTTTCAACGGGAGGGGTTGCGGCGCTCAAAATCATTTTAGGCAGCCTGCCTGAAGACTTTCCGCTCCCGGTAATGATCGTAAGTCATATTTCGCCAGACTCCGATAACGGCCTGGCTCTCCTTCTGGATAGCCATAGTCCCCTGCGGGTCAAAGAGGCAGATGAGCAGGAAGCCATTGTTTCCGGCACGATCTACCTGGCTCCGCCCAATTATCACTTGCTTGTTGAACGTGGAAGAACACTGGCGCTATCCGTTGATCCACCCGTTAACTATGCCCGCCCATCGGTTGACGTGCTCTTTGAAACCGCGGCGGAGGCGTATGGTCGGTCATTGATTGGTGTCATTCTGACCGGTGCAGGATCCGACGGCAGCAATGGGCTCCTGAACATTAAAAATAACGGTGGGCTGGTAATCGTCCAGGATCCCGACGACTGCGAGATGGATTCCATGCCTCTGAGTGCTCTGCAGCTGTTGAAAGCTGACTATGTAGAACCGTTGTGCAAGATTGCATCTCTCTTGGCAAAACATGCAGGTTAGTTTATTATCGCCGCATTCCGGCATAATGGAGGAGATATATGGCAAAGGTTCTTATGCCTATCGCGCATGGTTTTGAGGAAGTTGAAGCTCTGACCGTCGTTGATCTGCTCCGTAGAGCAGAGATTGAGGTAGTTATGGCCGGCCTGCAGCCCGGCCCTATAACCGGAGCACATTCGATCTGCATCATTCCTGAAACCACCATAGATTCGGTTTCAGCTGCAGCCTTTGATATGCTGGTTGTGCCGGGCGGACAACCAGGTACAGACAATCTCAACGCTGACAGTCGCATTCACAATCTGCTCAAGGATTTCTCAGCCAGGGACAAGTGGATCGCCGCCATCTGCGCCGCTCCAAGCATTCTGGCGGATGCAGGTTTGCTGCACGGCAAGCGGGCAACTTGCTATCCCACCTACCGCGACCGACTGAACGGCGCCATCTATGAAGATAAACCGGTCGTCTGTGACGGTTCAATCATTACAAGCCAGGGGGTGGGAACCGTCATCAGCTTTGGACTTGAGCTTACGGTTCGGCTGTCAGGTCGTCACGCCTCTGACGCAGTTGCCAAAGCGATCCTTTCCCCTCCCTACACGTCTTCGCCGGCAATCTGGAATCAACGGCTGTTCAACAGCACTATACAGGCACTGGTCGGTGCTTTGGAGTTAAAGGATTCCTACCTGCAAGGGCACGCCAGGCGAGTCACTGAATTTTCTCTCAGTATCGGATCCAAACTTAATCTGGCGCAGGACGAGTTGCGTGATCTGTATCTGGGAGCGATCCTGCACGATATCGGTAAGATCGGTACGGAAGAGGATGTGCTCAACAAACCGGAAAGCCTCAATCGGCGGGAAGCAGCTCTCGTCCGCGAACACCCAATCAAGGGCACCCTGTTCATAGTCGGCATAGAAGAACTGAGCCATATCGTTCCGGTCATACTGCACCACCATGAACACTGGGACGGCAGTGGCTACCCCGAAAGACTGAAGGGAGACCAAATACCTCTGCACGCCCGAATAGTTGCGGTTGCAGATGCGTATGACGCAATGATATCGAACCGCTCATACCGTGACGGGCTGGACAAAGACGCTGCGCTTCTTGAGCTAGTCAAGAAAAAAGGTACACAATTTGAGCCCTTTATGGTTGATGTCTTCATTGAATGCCTAAACGACTCGCCTTTTGAAATGAAGGATTTCAGCTATTACTTCCAGAACTAGCTGTTTTTATTAATTTTTATTTTTTGTACCTGAAAATAGTTAACATATAGATAAATTTGAGCATATTAGAGTTTAAAAGTATATCCCGTTTTTAAGGCAAAAAAGAGCCCCTCAATTATTTTGAAGGACTCTTCTATAGTGTGGCCTCTGACTTTAAGGGGGATCTGCAGCGACCTCTTAATTTCACCAAAACATTGCTCTGGATTCCCTCAATAACTGCCGCAACTGCTGCCGCTGCCGGCTCGCCTCTTAGTATAAAGCCCGTGAACATAGCTACCGTTGGCTTGACCGGCGAGAGACAGCCCCCCGTGGTTCCGGCATCGCGTGCGGCCTGTTATTGGATGTTTCCGGCATGGTGCACCGTTCCGAGTTTTTGTACCACATAAAACTGCTTTCATAGGGTGACTGTTATTTAACATAACAGTCACCCTCCCCCCCTCCATGAGTGACATTGCCTACAACGGCCTGACCGCCTGCCGCTCTATCTGCAATCGGCTCAAATGTTGGCACTATTTGCAATTGGTACAGCGTCGTTCGGCCTGCTACTGAAAGGCATTCGCAACGCTTGAGGCACAGTGACGCACATCTATTGTCTTCAGAATTAATGGCGATATTGAAGAGTGAGTGGCCCACATCGAGTCGGATCCAAAAAAATGCTTGACTAACTGGACCGACTGGTCTAAGTTATAGCCATGAAACGAACACACAACAAAGACGATATTGTTCAGGTTGGCCTCGACCTCGTGTTAAGCAGAGGGTTCAATGCTACCGGTGTTGAAGCAATTCTGAAGCAGGCGAACATTCCAAAGGGTTCATTTTACAACTTCTTCTCCAGCAAAGAAGAATTTGCCCTTGCGATAATCGACAAATTTGTTGCAGACCGGATTGAAGTGTTCTCCCCCATTTTCAGCGATCAATCTTTACCACCTCTGGAGCGTGTCAAAAAAAGCTTCGAAACCTTAATTGAGACATTTGAAGGTGCTGAATGCTCCAAAGGGTGCTTGATCGGCAACCTGAGCCAGGAAATGGCTGATCAATTCGAGAACGTCCGCCAACGCCTTGAGAAGTCTCTGCAAGAGTGGACCAAGGGGGTGTCCAGGTTACTTCTTCAAGCGCAGAAAGAGCATGCAATCTCTGCAGACATGAACGTGGAAATGCTGGCGGAAAACCTGATTTCATCATTCCAGGGAGCACTGCTTCGCTCCAAGGTAAAAAAATCTCCAGAACCATTGAATAATTTCATCCATTTGTATTTTGATGTTTTTCTTGCTCAGAGAGAAGAGCATTAACGCGAATATATTTTTTAACCAGTACTACATAAACCGGTCTAGGCGAATCAAGTCTGCGAACCAGAGGTGAATAAAATGAAAACAAGAGATAATTCATGGGTTCTCATCACAGGTGCTTCAAGCGGTTTCGGCGAAGAGTTCGCCCGCCAGTATGCCGGGGAAGGGCATCCTCTGGTCCTGGTAGCGCGCCGGCTGGACCGGCTGCAAAGGCTCGCTGAGGAACTACGCCAACAGTTCAGCATCGAGGTCGTCGTGGAGCAGGTCGATCTTTCGGATGTTGCGGCAGTCATCCAACTGCACGAGCGGCTCAGCGAGCGAGGCATTGCGATCGACATCCTTATCAACAACGCCGGCCACGGACTGCATGGCACGTTCCTTGACGCCCAATTGGACACGTCGCTGGCGATGGTGCAGCTGGACGTGGCGAGCCTGACCGCCGTTACTCACGTTTTTGCGCAAGACATGAGGACGCGAGGACGAGGGAAGATCCTGCTGGTCGCCAGCATGCTAGCCTACCTGGGCGTGCAAAAGTACGCCGTCTATACGGCAGCAAAGGCCTACGTATTGCGTCTTGGTGATGCGCTGCATCGCGAACTCAAGCCCGACGGCATAACTGTGACGACGCTCTGCCCGGGCATGTCGGATACCGGGTTCGCCACCGTAGCGCACCAGAAGCTCACGCCCGCGTTGAAGCAGTTGATGATGCAGCCGGCACCCGTGGTACGCGCCGGTATCCGCGCCTTGCAGGCCGGACGCATCAGCATCGTGCCGGGCTGGGCCAACAAGGCCACCGTGCTATTTATCCGGGCAACGCCGCGCTGGCTGCACCAGGCAGTCATCTCACGCATCATAAACGGATGAGCACGACTAACCATACAGGTGAGGTTTGAATATGAAAACAGCAGCGTTAAAGAAGTTAGGCGGATTGTCACGCAGGAATCGCATAGCACTCATCATGGGAGCAGTGGTTGTCATTGCCATCGGCGTTGTATTTGGAAAAGACAGGAAGCCGTTGCCCGCTGATGCGACCACTCCCCGCCTGGTACGCACCTATACGGTAGGTTCCGCCGGGAGTGACTCGATGGAATATACCGGGGTGATCCATGCTCGCACGGAGAGCGATCTCGGTTTTCGCGTGCCCGGCAAAATCATTGAGAAACTCGTCAAGGCCGGAGACCACGTCAAACGCGGACAGGCTCTGATGCAGCTAGATCCGTCAGACCTGCGGCTGGCAGCCAATGCGGCCCGGGAGGCAGTGGAAGCCGCCCGGGCCCAGAACAAACGTGCCCTCGCCGATGAACTGCGACAACGTGGGCTGGTTGCTATAAAGGCCGTATCCGTACAAGAATATGAACAGGCCAAATCAGCGGCAGACGCAACAACCGCACAGTTCAATTCCACCGTTGCATATGCCAGGCAGCTGGAAAACCAGGAGGGGTATGCCGTTCTCAGGGCTGAAGCGGACGGCGTCATCATGGATATCCCCGCGGACGTCGGACAGGTGGTAGGTGCGGGAAACGTGGTGGTTCGTCTCGCCCATGATGGTGCCCGCGAAGCGGTCGTCAACCTGCCTGAAGGGACTACAAAGATTGCGAATTCCAAGGCCGTTGCCAGCCTCTATGCCGATTCAAACCACACTTTTCCGGCAAAACTGCGTGAATTGTCCGCAATGGCCGATCCGCTCACCCGCACCTACCAGGCGCGTTACAGCCTGGATGGTGTCGGCAAGAACGCCCCGCTTGGCGCTACGGTGACTGTTCATCTGAATGGCGAGACCAGTAATGTTGCGATGCAGCAGTACGAAATCCCTGTCGGCGCGCTGTATGACGGCGGCACCGGCACAAGTGTCTGGGTCATACATCCGAATACCTCGACGTTATCGCGCCGACCGGTCGCGGTTGCGAAGCTCGGCAGCGAGACAGCGCTGGTGAGTAAAGGACTCAAGCCGGGAGAACGAATTCTCGCGCTGGGTGCTCACCTCGTCAAGGAAGGGGAAAAAGTAATGATACTCTCCGGTCCGGCGAAGGAGAAATAATCATGACCGGCTTCAATCTATCCGCTTTTGCGGTCCGCGAACGTGCCATCACACTGTTTATGATCATTGTGATTATGGTGGCCGGGGGATATGCCTTCTTTAAACTGGGACGGGCAGAGGACCCTAAATTCACCGTAAAAACCTTGACCGTGACGGCAGTATGGCCAGGTGCCACCGCGAAGGAAATGCAGGAGCAGGTGGGCGACCGACTGGAAAAACGGCTTCAGGAACTTGAATATTACGACCGGGTAGAAACCTCCGCATACCCCGGAATGATCCTGATGAAGCTCCAGCTGAAAGACTCCACGTCCCCCAAGGATGTGCCGGATGAGTTCTACCAGACGCGAAAAAAGCTGGGGGATGAAAAGATCAATCTGCCCAAAGGGGTGATTGGTCCGATTCTGAATGACGAATTTTCCGATGTGTATTTCGCCATGTATGCACTGGAAGCAAAGGGCCTTCCCCACCGTAGCCTCGTGCTGGAGGCGGAAGCGCTGCGTCAGCGCCTTTCCCGGGTAAACGGCGTAGAGAAGGTCACTATTCTCGGGGAGCAGGAGCCCAAGATCTATGTCGAGATTTCCTACAAGCGACTGGCGACTCTCGGCGTAAAAGCGACCGACCTGTTTCAGGCACTGGCAACCCAGAACGATATGACACCTTCGGGTTTTGTGGATACGGCCGGCCCGCGTGTCTATCTGCGCCTTGACGGCGCAATTAACGGAGTCGAAGCGGTCAAGGCGATTCCCGTGGCAAGCACCGGTAAATTACTGAAAATCGGCGATGTGGCCGAGGTCACCCGTGGCTACGAAGACCCAGCAACCAAGCAGATACGTCACCAGGGAGAACCTTCGCTCATCCTGGCCCTGGTGATGAAAAAAGGCTTCAACGGCCTGACGCTGGGCAAGCTGCTGAAAGTCGAAGAGACGGCGATTCACAAGGAATTACCGGTCGGACTTGTGCTGTCCAAGGTGTCGGATCAGTCAAAGGTTATTTCCGAGGCCATTAACGAATTCATGATCAAATTCATGGCAGCACTTGCCGTTGTCATTGTGGTGAGCCTGGCAACGCTGGGGTTCCGCGTCGGGATCGTCGTGGCTGCCGCTGTGCCGCTGACCCTTGCCACCGTATTCGTCATCATGCTCCTCACCGGAAGGGATTTCGACCGCATCACCTTGGGGGCGCTGATTATTTCCCTGGGGCTCTTGGTGGATGATGCGATCATCGCCATCGAGATGATGGTGGTCAAAATGGAGGAGGGATTGGACCGGATCCAGGCCGCTACGTTTGCCTGGACATCCACAGCCAGCCCCATGCTTTTCGGTACGCTGGTTACCATCGCCGGCTTCCTGCCGGTTGGTTTTGCCAAATCGACGGCAGGTGAATACGCGGGCAACATCTTCTGGGTAGTGGCATTCGCATTGATCACCTCGTGGTTTGTCGCGGTACTCTTCACCCCCTACCTGGGCGTCAAGCTCCTGCCCGACATCAAACCGGTTCCGGGAGGGCATGATGCTATTTATGCCACTCCGAACTATCAGCGATTTCGCAGCATCGTGCGGCGGGTTGTCGATAACAAATGGATTGCCGCCGGTATTACCATCGTGCTCTTTATTGTGGCCGTGGTCGGCATGGGATCTGTGGAGAAGCAGTTTTTTCCCAACTCGGATCGCCCCGAATTGATCGTTGACGTCAACCTTCCTCCCGGGACTTCCTTTGCTGCCACCGACAGATCGGTCAAAAACATTGAAAAGACGATTCTGGCCGAACCAGAGGCTAAAGACGTCACCAGCTATATCGGACACGGCATGCCACGCTTCATCCTGCCGTTGAATACCGAATTACCCAACCCGGCCTTTGCCCAAATTGTCGTTCTGACCGAAGGCCACGCGGCGCGCGATGCGCTCAAGAAAAAACTTCGCCAGGTTATTGCACAAGGTGCATTCCCTGAAGCACGGGTGCGGGTGAAGCAATTCGTATTCGGCCCCCCCGTACCGTACCCCGTGCTCTTCCGGGTCATGGGACCGGATGTGGATGAGCTGCGCAGGATTGCACACAATGTCCAAACCATCATGGCTGAACATTCGAACGTGCGTGATCTGCATCTGGATTGGGGGGAACGGACCCCAAGCCAGCGGCTGGTCCTTGATCAGGATCGTCTGCGCCTCCTTGGTCTCACGCCGCAGGACGCCGGGCTGCAATTACAGGCGATTCTGAATGGTGCTCCCACCACGCAGATGCGTGACGGCATCCGTTCGGTCGACGTGATGGTTCGCGCTCCCGGTGCCGAACGCCACAATCTGGAAAACCTGGCCAATGTCTCCCTGACCACCAGGGACGGGCGCTCGATCCCGCTATCACAGATGGCGCATTTCGAAGCCCGGATGGAAGACCCTCTACTGAAACGCTACAACCGGGAGCCGTATATCGCGGTTCAGGGGGATGTGATCGATGGGGTCCAGCCTCCGGATGTAACGGCCCAGATTCTCCCCAAACTGGACAAGCTGAAGGCCTCGCTTCCCGTTGGCTATCGCATAGAAACGGGTGGTTCCGTGGAAGAGAGCAAGAAAGCCGATGATGCCCTGGGGCTGCTGTTCCCGCCGATGATCCTGCTGATGCTGATCTTCATCATGCTTCAGGTCCGGTCATTCGCCACCATGTTCATGGTGTTTGCCACTGCCCCGCTGGGCCTAGTCGGGGCCGTACCCACCATGCTCATCTGCCATCAGCCATTTGGATTCAACGCAATTCTCGGCTTGATCGGGTTGGCCGGGATCATCATGCGCAATACGCTCATTCTGGTCGACCAGATTCGCCACGATAAGGCGGGGGGATTAAGTGATTACGATGCCGTAGTCGAATCCACCGTTCGCCGTGCACGCCCGGTAGTCCTGACCGCAGTGGCAGCCATGTTGGCCTTTATCCCGCTGACATTTTCCAGCTTCTGGGGATCGATGGCCTATGTCCTGATCGGCGGAGTCGGAGTCGGAACGATTCTGACGCTGCTCTTCCTGCCGGCCCTCTACGCAATCTGGTTCAAGGTGAAACATTCCGATGCTTCCACAGAAGAAGGAGCACAGTCATGATCCGCCTAATTGCACTACTGAGCATGGCAAGCGCCTGTCTTGCCGGATGCACGACCATGGCACCCAGCTATAGCCGTCCCGAAGCGCCGGTTTCCGCCGCCTGGCCCACCGGCCCGGCCTACCAGGCGCAATCTGCAGATCAAGCGCAGAAGCGGGTGGCCGACATACCCTGGCGGGACTTTTTTGTCGACAAGCAGTTGGGTGTGCTGATCGAACTGGCGCTCAAGAACAATCGTGACCTGAAGGTCGCAACCCTCAACATCGAACGCTCACGGGCACAATTCCAGATCCAGCGCTCCAACCTGTTTCCCAAGGTTGATGCCGGTGCAGCCGCCGGTTACCAGAGGATTCCCGAAACACTCTCCGCCACGGGCAAGGCCATGACCGTGGAGCAATACAGTGTCGGCCTTGGCATCAGTTCGTACGAAGTCGACCTGTTCGACCGGGTTCGCAGCCTCAAGGACCAGGCGCTGGAACAGTATCTTGCAACCGAGCAGGCCGGGCGCACGGTTCAGATCAGCCTGGTTTCCCAGGTTGCCGCCACCTGGCTGGCCCTTGCCGCTGATCGTGAACGGCTGCAGCTGGCACAGGAGACCCTGGCCAATCAGCAGGAGTCCTACAATCTGACCAGAAGTCGTTTCGAGGCCGGGGTTGCTTCGGCACTTGCCTTGAATCAGGCCCAGACCACTATCGATGGGGCCCGGGTAGACATTGCCCGTTACACCACCCTGGTCGCTCAGGACGAGAATGCCCTGGCTCTTGTGGTCGGCTCTCCCGTGCCGTCTGAACTGCTGCCCTCGTTGCTGTCGGAAAAACTGACCAGCCTTAAGGAGCTCTCTCCCGGTCTCCCCTCCGATGTCCTGCTCAGCCGCCCCGATATTCTCCAGGCAGAAGGCGTGCTCAAGGGGGCCAATGCCAACATCGGAGCGGCACGGGCAGCATTTTTCCCACGTATTACTCTGGTGACGTCAGTCGGCTTTGGCGCAGATGACCTTGCGGCGTTGTTCAAGCCCGGATCGCTTGCCTGGAAGATTGCACCCCAGATAACCCTGCCGATCTTCGACGGTGGCAGTAACAAGGCCAACCTAAGCGTGGCTGAAGCGGATCGTGCGATCGCTGTGGCCCAGTATGAGAAAGCCATCCAGACCGCCTTTCGGGAGGTGGCCGATGCCCTGGCACAGTGTGGAACAATTGACGATCAACTGACTGCGCAGCAGTCGCTCACGGGCGCCACATCCGAGAGCTACCGGCTCTCTCAGGCCCGCTATGAAAAAGGTGTGGACAGCTATCTGCAGGTGCTGGATTCTCAACGCTCACTCTACGGAGCCCAGCAAAACCTGATTGGGGTCCGGCTGGCACGACTGGCCAATCTGGTAACGCTCTACAAGGTACTTGGCGGGGGGAGTGAATAGTATGTCAATTGAGTATACGTAGCAAAAAATGTTTGCACGTGTTCAGGGAAATGAGCCCTGAAATATCAAGTAAAGGAGGAGCAAAATGAAAAATGTCATGCAGTTCTACATCAACGGAAAGTGGGTGGAGCCGACGGGAAGCCGCACCTGGGACGTGATCAATCCGGCCACTGAGGAAGTCGCCGGACGGATCGCCATGGGCGAAACGGAGGACGTGAACCGGGCCGTAGCGGCTGCGCGGCGGGCATTCCCAAGCTGGTCACACTCATCCCAAAAGGAACGGCTGGCCCTTCTGGGTCGGATCGTAGAGGTTTACCAGACACGCTTCAAGGACATGTGCGCGGCCATCTCCGAGGAGATGGGGGCCCCACTCTGGTTGGCGGAGAAGGTACAAGCTGCGGCGCCTCTCGGCCAACTCCAGATTGCCATCGAAGTACTGAAAAAATATCCGTTTGATGAAGAACGGGGGAATTTCTGGATCCGACGGGAGCCGATCGGTGTTTGCGGACTGATCACACCTTGGAACTGGCCCGCAGTGTTGGTAGCGGCCAAGGTTGTGCCAGCGCTTGCCACTGGTTGCACCATGGTCCTGAAACCGTCGGAATACTCACCCTTCTCCGCCCAGATATTGGCCGAGATTCTGGACAAGGCGGAAGTGCCGCCGGGCGTCTTCAACCTGGTGAACGGCGATGGAGTGACAGTGGGTGCGGCACTTGCCGCCCATCCCGACATCGACATGGTTTCCTTCACCGGCTCGACGCGCGCCGGAGTCGATGTGGCAGCCAAAGCTGCTCCCACAGTTAAACGTGTTCACCAGGAGTTGGGGGGGAAGAGTCCCAACATCATCCTGGATGATGCGGATTTCGAAAAAGCGGTTCCTGCCGGTATGCAGGACGTGATGCTCAACTCCGGCCAGACCTGCTTTGCCCCCACTCGTATGCTTGTGCCCAAAACACGCATGGCTGAGGTGATAGCCATCGCCAAGCAGGCTGCGGCCAGCTTCCCTCCCGGTAGGCCCGCCGACAATTCCTTCATGGGACCGGTGGTCAACCAGCGGCAGTGGACCAGGATCCAGGAATTGATTGAGAAAGGCATAGAGGAGGGTGCTACCCTGATAACCGGTGGTCCCGGCAAGCCGACCGGCCTTGAAAAAGGGTACTATGTGAAACCTACGGTCTTTGCAGATGTCTCCAACGACATGACCATTGCCCAGGAGGAGATCTTCGGGCCGATCCTGATGATCCTGGGTTACGACGATGTGGAGGATGCCATTAGAATAGCCAACGACACCCCCTATGGCCTGGCGGCCTTCATTCAGGGCAGAGATATCAAACAGATGTGGGAGATAGGGGGGCGCATCCAAGCCGGCCAGGTCTATTTGAACAGAGGGCTCGACCAGATTGATCTGGCGGCACCCTTCGGCGGCTACAAACGATCCGGCAACGGCCGCGAATGGGGGGAATACGGTTTTGAGGCGTTTCTTGAGGTGAAGGCATTCATCGGTCACTATCCGGCTACCGCCTCGCCCTAGCAATCACTCACAGGGAAGTGTGGGGTATACCAATAAAAAATTAGAACACCAAAAGAGATGATATGAAAGAAACAAAAAGCTCGTTGACCGCTCCCGGTAGTGATTTATACTTGTAACTGCCTGGAGTAGATAGGCTATAGGCTGGATGATTGTTTGGGGCTTTGACCCTGAAAAGGAAATTGGTCTTTGCCTGTAGCTGAAACGTCACCATGGGGCTCTGACCCTGGATAGGAGAATGGTGGTCACCGACTTTTAGTCTACTCCCAACTCAACCGAGAGGAGTAGCGTCATGTACGATTCATCGGAGTAGACCTCCATAAAACAGCCTTTACAGTCTGTTTTATGGAGGGAGAAGAAAAACGTTTTGAAACGTACAAAATTGATGAGGTTGAGCGGTTTCGAGAAAGCCTGCGTGCAGACGATGAAGTTGCACTGGAAACCACAACCAACTGACGTGACGCTTGCATGATACCTGCCTTGGCAGCAACTTCAACTTGCGTCATTCCCAAATATTCACGCCAGGCACGAAGCATAGTCATACCATCTTTGATATGTAAACCCACAACTGCATGAGGAACGCCGCCATCAGGCACCCATGGCGCCACTGGTTCATTCTGTCTCATCAAAGTCACCAGCTGCATATCTTAATATTTTGGCCGTCACCTTCTCCGTGTGCGGTCTGAGCTGACCGATGGAAGGGAACGTATAGTGCTTGCCTGTGACGCCGTTTGGAACGTGTCCGGTCAAGCAGTCCACCATAGCGCCAGGAATACAGGTTGCCGCAATTGTAGTGTAGGTCTTACGCAGTAGGTGCGGATACACCATTACTCCATGCTCTGCGATCTGTTCACAGAACGGATTTGTGTTGGTCATATGCCCTGCCCTGCTTTGTGTCGGGAATACCCATTGGCAGTCTGCAGGTAATATATCTTTAATAAGCGAGCGTAACAGACCAATAGTCAAGTTAGCGGCATATTCACCATTGTCTTTTGTTATCTCTTTGAATAAATCCTTGACCATATGGGCGCTGATGTCTTCAACCTTCTTGGATTGCCATCTGTGGAGACGTCTGAACGCATAACGGCAAGCTGCTGCAGTAGTTGGCTTCAGAGGCTCCTCCTGGTTCGCTTCTCACTTGAACCACCGGCGCTTATATATGCTTCCAGGATATTCGACAACACTCCCCGCTGATCTGCTTGCATAGTGCGCTTATGCTTGGTGTCGATATTCGGATTTACGCCATCTTCCATACTAACCAGCATAGCTGCTGCTTTCTTCCGTGCGGTATCGACGTTGCATTCAGGCCACAACCCAACGGTGTCCCTGACCAATTTACCGTTGACACGACGCATGACAAAGAATACTTTCCTACCCTTGGGAGACATCCGAATACCGAATCGGGGTTGCTCAATGTCCCAAGTGTCAAACTACTTACCAGGTATGGGCTTGAGCTTGGCAACCTCTGCTTGTGTAAACCTGATCTTGTCTGGCATGGCGGCACCTTTTGTTACCTGTTTTTTTAAATATGTTCTCAATCTGCAATAGGTAACAGAACGATAACATCACAGGTAACAAACAGTCTACAAGAAAGAATAAGCGTATAGTTAAATGTAACAGACATAACAGGCACTTAGACTGACTACACAGAGTGGTTATTGACAAGAGTTGAAATTAATGATTTCAGTTTTTACTTCTGATTTCTTATACAAATATCATCACATTGTTGGAGACCATGCCTGAACCTCAAAAACTTACCCTTGAATATCTTGCCCAGTTACTGGAGCATCGCGGATTGATTTCAGGCGACCAGCGTAAGGAGCTGGTAATACGTGGAAGAGCTCAGGAATCCCGGCTGTTTGCCCTGCAGCACTCCGGCACGTCACGCAGAAGTAATATCGCTGCCGAACTGGTCTCCCCGACTGAAGTTGTCGTCTCGTTTCAGCTTGAGATCCCTGGTACGTCAGGACAAATCCTGACAGAAGATGTCATAACTGAAACGCTGGCATCCGCCTCAGGTCTCCCGTACTTAAAAATTGATCCGCTTGCACTTGATTTGAATGTTGTTACCGCCCATATCCCGCGCCCGTTTGCCCTCAAAAATCTGATTGTTGCAGTTGCTGAATCCGCCAACGTCATTACTGTAGCGGTAGCCGACCCGTTCAACGAAACTATTATTACCGACCTGGCTTCCGCCCGACGCCTTGAAATAAGGCGGGTGCTCAGTTCAAAAACCGATATTCTGAAAATATTGCGCGAATTTTATGGTTTCCGCGCATCAGTCGTGGCTGCTGAAGCTGAAGCGTCAACAGCGGTCGACCTTGGGAACCTGGAACAGTTTTTCAAACTCAAGGGGCATCAGGAGATAGAGGGAAATGACAAGCATGTCGTATCGGCGGTTGATTTTCTTCTGAATTACGCCTTTGATCAGCATGCCAGCGATATCCATATTGAGCCAAAGCGCGATACATCGCTGATCCGATTCCGCATCGACGGAGTCATGCATAATATTCATGTCATCCCCAAACCGCTGCACGCCCCGATTGTATCGCGCATTAAAATGCTTTCCCGCATGGATCTGGCGGAAAAACGCCGCCCCCAGGACGGTCGTATCAAGACCAATTTCAACGCGAAAGACATCGAACTGCGCGTTTCAACTGTTCCGGTCGCCTTTGGTGAAAAGGTCGTTATCAGGGTCTTCGATCCGGACATCCTGCTGCAGGATCTTGACAACATGGGCTTTTACCCACGTGAAATGACCCTTTACAACTCTTTCCTGCGGCGGCCCAATGGTATCATTCTGGTTACCGGACCGACCGGCAGCGGCAAGACGACGACACTCTACTCTTCACTGAGGACGCTTTCTTCTCCTGAGGTCAATATTGTGACCGTCGAGGATCCGATTGAAATGGTGATGGAGGAATTCAATCAGATTGGAGTTCAACAGGGGATCGGAGTCGGTTTCGACAGTATTCTGCGCAACATTCTTCGACAGGATCCGGATATTATTATGATCGGCGAGATCCGAGATCGCGAAACAGCTGAAAATGCCGTACAGGCCGCTCTGACCGGTCATCTGGTTCTTTCTACGCTGCATACCAACGATTCAGCTTCAACGGTCATACGCCTGCTTGATCTGGGAGTCCCGTCATTCCTGATTTCAGCAACGCTGCTCGGGATTGTAGCTCAGCGCCTGGTTCGTAATATCTGTCCGCACTGCACAACATCGCGGGATCTCACACAGGATGAATGTGACTATCTGCAACTGCCGCTGCAGACTTACTCTGTGCGGGAAGGTACCGGTTGCAAGCAGTGTCGTGGTACCGGCTATAAGGGGCGCAGCGGCCTGTTCGAGGTATTGGAAATGAATGACCGCCTGAAAGCACTTGTTGCAGGATCCGCCGGATTGGCAGACATTGCTGCCGCTGCCCGTCAGGAAGGTCTCGTCACACTGCGCGAAATTGCCGTCAGCAAGATGCTGGAAGGAATTACAACGTATGAGGAAGTAATTGCTATGACCGGATAGGTTTAAAGCTTTTTTTACCGGCACCCTTGATTTTCGGGTATCCAGTGGCAATATTCAGATCACTACTTAAAATTAGACCTGCAGCTTGGTGCGCCACCTCACCTAAGGAGATAATCACATGAAAAGATGTGCGATAAAGTTTTTTACTGTAATGGCAGCAGTACTATTCCTGTCAGTCACCACGTTGGAATTGAACGCCCATGCCCGGGCCGGAGGCAGCCGATCGACAGGCAGTCGCGGTTCGCGCAGTTACTCCCCTCCCGCCAGACCCGCCACACAAGCGCCCCCTCGCCAGCAGCAGGCCGCTCCTGCCCCTCCCCTGCAGCAACCGGCTTCGGGTGGTTTTTTACGAAGTATGGCCGGCGGCATGGTTGGCGGAATGCTGGGGGGAATGTTGTTTAGGGGCCTCGGTTTTGGCGGCTCAGGCGGCGGGATGGGTGGCGGCATCGGACTTTTCGAGATTTTGCTGCTGGCCGGTATCGGGTATTTTATCTATCGCTACATAAAAAAAGGGCGGGAGAACAGCTCAAATACTCCGTTTTATCAGGAGCCGTACCAGACAGGGACCGTCACCCCTCTTCCTGGCGGATACCAGAATGCGCTTCCGGAATTAGACGACGTGGAGACCGGATTGAACCATATCCGGCAGTTTGACCAGAGCTTTGATGAAAGGCGCTTCAATGATTTGGTGATGGACATTTTTTTCAAAATCCAGGGTGCCTGGATGAACCGCGATCTCTCAAATGTAGCCACCATCATGACCGATGAAATGCGTCGCATCATGCAGTCGGATATCGATACTCTGATTCGGAACAAGCAGATCAATAAACTGGAAAATATCGCCGTCAGAAATGTTGAAATCACCAGCGCCTGGCAGGAGTCGGGACAGGATTACATTACGACACTGATCTATGCCAACCTGCTTGATTATACGACGGATGATACCAGTGGAGCTTTGCAGACCGGCAGTAAGACTGAGCCGGTTAAATTCGAAGAGTTCTGGACATTCACACGACCGGTCGGAAACAATCCCTGGCGGTTGACTGCTATAGATCAGAAGTAGTACGTAGTCAGCTTGAACAAAAAAAGTCCTTGAAAACCGGTGAAATCCGGCTCCAAGGACTTTTTTTGGTGAGAGGCTTATCGATATTATTGATGCTGCTCCCGGTACTTTTTGATACCCCACTCAAAAGTCTGCTCAATCTCACCTTTGGGGTGATCGTGGGCATACTCCCAGAAGAAGCTGAACAACGCACCGGTGACCAGAAGCACTATCAGCGCCGTTATAATCCAGACGACAGCTTTCCTGGCACTAGACCCCAGCCCCCCCCCATCTTTTTCATGATGCGCACCACCCTTATCACGAAACATATATTCCTCAAGCAACTGGCGGTTCCGCATCAGCTGAATGGTTGAAATATACGTAACAATAGCATCACGGTCACGTTCGTCGATGTAAAGGAACTGCATGCCGGTATTGAAATATTCGCGCTCTATTCCGGCAGCGTAATTACGATTTGCAAAAACGACACGTGCAACAACGTCCACCACCCGTTGCGGAGAGGGAACTAATATTTCAAGCAGACAGTATTCACCACTCTCAAAATCCTGATGGGTGATCAGTCGCAGGCCGCCTCCACTGATATTAGCTGCCAGTGGAATGATTGTCTCCCATGGCTGGTATGCTTCACGGTTATCATCACTTCGATCGACCAATTCAGTATCGTCACGTTCCTGCAGTCGCTCATGCGGCAATTCGACATCTCCCGACGGCAGCTTTCCGCTCCAGGAATGATTCTTCTGTCGCAAGCGATACACGCGCCGCTCCTCCCAATCCAAACGGAGCCGTTCAACATTCTGTTCACGACTGACGAAGTATTTAATCGGGAGGAAAGCATCTATCCGGTAAAATTCCCGCAGATCATCGGAAACGATTTCTCCGATCAGCCGCAGCATAAGCTGGCGGGCATCACTTTCAGAAACAATCATGGCCCGGCAGCAGTAATTATCGTTATTTCCGCCGCACCTCAGCTCAAGAATCTGCCCGTAACGCAGCGTAACATGGGCCGGAAGCATATCGCGAGACAACTGCAGGGCAATCAGGTCTTCATCAACATCCTGGACAACAGCCCAGTCCCTGAATACACTTGCATTCGGCAGCGGAATGCTGACACCAACTTTCATGCCGACCGTAAAATAACGACTGTACTGTTCCAAGTCACTCAAGTGTCAGTCTCCCGTGCAAAAGACTACTTTGCATCATTAAGAACCGAGTTCAGAGAAACAAGCAACTCCTGAATGGCAACCTTATGGACACCGGCGCCATGTTCAAGTGTTTCGAGATCAGCGATCTGACATTCGTAACAATCAAGTTTATACAGTTTGAAGATTGGCAGGGTTTCTGGATGCCGGGTAATGATATCTGAAATAATCATGTCTTGAGTAATCACGGTGACCTCACACTCAAAAAAAATGAGGCGCCTTTCAGCGCCTCACATTGTGCTGTTTTATACAAGATTTTTAATTGCCTCTTCGATGCGGTCCATACCTTTGGTTATATTTTCCATACTTATTGCGTATGAAAGACGGGCATATTTATCGGCGCCAAAAGCCACACCAGGGACCAGAGCAACCTTGGCGTCTTCCAGCAGGTACGCGGCAAATTCTGTCGAGTTGGTAATTTTACTACCACCGGGAGTCGTTTTCCCGTAAGCGCATGAAAAGTTGGGAAAAACGTAGAAAGCACCGGTTGATCTGAAACAGGTAACACCCGGCATGGCGTTCAACCGTTCTACGATATAGCTGCGACGCTTCTCAAACTCCACACACATGGCAACTACCGCATCCTGAGAACCGTTGAGTGCTTCTACTGAGGCTTTCTGTGCGATAGACGTTGCATTCGACGTGGACTGCGACTGCATTTTTGTCATGGCTCCCATCAACTCTTTGGGACCACAGGCGTAACCAATTCGCCATCCGGTCATGGCATATGTTTTAGAAACACCATTGACGACGGCGGTACGGGATTTAAGTTCCGGGACGACCTGAACAATATTGGCAAATTCCAGGCCGTCGTAGATCAGTCGTTCGTAGATATCGTCCGAGATGATCAGAAAATCATATTTCAGACAGACCTGACCAATTGCTTTCAATTCAGCGACAGTATAGCTGGTTCCTGTCGGATTGCAGGGCGAGTTCAGAATAAGCGCCTTAGTCCTGGCAGTTACAGCCTTTTCAAGCTGTTCTGGCGTAATTTTGAAAGCCGTCTCTTCACCGGTCTCGATAAATACCGGCGTACCGCCGGCAAGCACAACCTGATCCGGGTAGGAGACCCAGTACGGCGCTGGGATTATGACCTCGTCACCTTCCTGAATCAGGGCCTGAGAGATGTTGTAGAGGGTGTGTTTGGCGCCACAGGCGACGGATATTTCATCGCGACTGTATTCCAGACCATGATCGCGCTTCATTTTGGCAATGATCGCATCCTTGAGGTCGTCGGCGCCTCCGACCGGCATATACCGGGTAAAACCGTTATCGATGGCTTTTTTGCCAGCTTCACAAATATTAACCGGTGTATCAAAATCTGGTTCTCCCGCTCCAAAACCGATAACATCGACTCCCTGGGCCTTAAGTGCCTTGGCCTTGGCATCGATTGCAAGTGTTGGTGACGGCTGAATCTTGTTGACGCGATCTGCTAATTTCATCTGGTGTTCCCTCCTGTCGTTAGTTGACTACATCGAACTCACATGGCTTACCAGGGGCTATGCCAGTCCGTATTTGCTTTTTAGAGCTTTCTTTATTTCCATGGGAACAAAATTGTCGATATCCCCGTTCAGTGAGCAGACCTCCTTGACTATCGAAGAAGAAAGATAGCCGTACTGCAGAGACGTCATCATGAAAAGAGTTTCTATCTCCCGTCCGATACTGCTGTTCATCTGTGCAATCTGAAACTCGTACTCAAAGTCTGAAATAGCGCGTAAACCACGAATAATGACATGCGCCCCTCTCGAAGCGACATAATCTATCAGAAGTCCACTGAAGGTGTCAACCGTGACCCTGCCCTCACCCTTGAGAACATCCTGAATCAACTCTACGCGCTCTTCTGTTGTAAACAGGGCGTTCTTTTGTGAATTCCTGGCAACCGCGACTACGATTTCATCAAAAATAGTCAGACCACGCTTGATAATATCCAGATGGCCATAGGTAATCGGATCGAATGACCCTGGATATACGGCAATTTTTTTCATAATTTCTCCCATGAAAACAATTCAAGTGCCGTATCACCATAGACACGGCGGTCAAACCGAACAAATAATCCGATAACAGGCGGGAGCTGTTTTCTGGAAGAACATTCCATAACCAGCATACCATCCGGTTTCAGCAGATTCAGAGCAGACAAAAGTTCCGTTACCGGCAGATACAGTTCAGATTCATACGGGGGATCAAACAGTATCAGATCATAGCAACTTTCGCGAGTTGCAAGTGACCTCACAGCAGACAACGCATCATATATGAATATTTTCGCGCGATCCAGACAGTGAACTGCAGTAATATTTTTATACAGAGTAGGCTGAATCTTTCGATCGCGTTCGATAAATGTAGCTGCCGCAGCTCCTCGACTAAGCGCCTCGATCCCGAGACTGCCGGTCCCGGCGCAAATATCAAGGACATTAATTCCATTGAGAGCCATCCGGCTTGATATAATACTGAACAGCGACTCTTTCACACGATCAGAAGTTGGTCTGGTCGCCATATCGGACGGTGACGACAATCTTGTACCACGATATGTTCCTGCAATTACGCGCATACAACCTCGTGCATTCGTTGTGTGGGAAGCTATCGTAAATAACGTGGCAGGTCAAGTATGAAGAACAGCTGACGTCTCCAGAGCATTCTTTAAAAAATATCCTTGGAATTATACCGGTTTTATTTTTTACCTGTATACTGTATATCTGAGAAAATTTCCGTAGTACGTGGATGCCATGGACTATCAAAATGACGACATACTGGTAGGAGGTCTCGACACCAAAGCCCTCTCCAGCCTGATCATCGAGCTCAATATCGCTCGTCGGAACTGCAGGGCATACCCCAAGGGACACCCGGTCATCAAGACTTCCTTTACCAAGGCTCTGCGCGTCTATGAGGACCTGATGCTGCTGCAGGATGAAATAATATTGGGAGTAACCAGTGGTGCGCTGATGCTGTCCGGTGTCTTTCTCGACAAATCCAATCTTGTCTACCGGGATTTTGCCCGGGTTCTTTTTGATCACGGAATTGGCGCCGTGTTGCTGCACAGCGGGTTGACACTGGATGAACTGGACCGGTTCACCTCCATACTCGGCCTGAGACGCGAAGACGTACTCAGCCAGGGAGGCATAGAGCAGCTCTGGAATGATTCCGGAATGACATCCATCGGGATCCGGCCGATACGCTACGATCTTTTCAGCACAACCGACGAAGAGTCCGTCACTGCCGAGCGGACAAACCGCATGGGAGAGAGCTTATGGGAACGCTTTGCCCGTGGTCTTACCCGAGGTGAACTCAGCCCCGACGGAAGTACGGATGAGGAACTTGACCCTCGCATACAGGCCGATGTTCTGAACCGGCAATCCAAACAAACCGGGCCGGGTGAAGTCAGTTACAGCCAGACTATTACCAGTTTCATGCGTCAGGGAGATTCTGCAACATCGGCAGGCTATCTGGAAACAGTGCCGTACGAAAAACTGGCAACGTTTATCAGCACGCTTAACCCGGAGTTACGCCGCCAATTTTTAAGCAGCTCGTTTGAAATCAGAAACTCAGCCGGACAGATTGCTACAGAAAAAATAGTCAATAGTCTTTCAGCATCCGCCGTGCTGGAGACACTGGAAGATATCAACCAGAATCGTCTCAGTGTTCCGCCGGTCGTGATGGGACTGCTCCAGCGCCTGGGGCGGCATGGTGGCCATCAGAAAAGCATCGATCAGGATATCTCCGGTGAAGAGAATAGTGCTGAAAAAATGAAAACCATTTTCAGAGAACATGACTCTGAAGAGTTTGTACCGGATGAATATCAGCAAAAATTGAATGCCATCATTGCAGCCGAGCATTTACCCCGTATGCAGGTTGACGATGCCGGCAGCCTGCTTGAATCACTGGAGACTCAACAGATCGAGGCCGGTATTGCCGAGATTTTGCTCAATCTGGTTCGAGAGGGATGTGAAACACCTGAAGAGCGTGAAATGCTCGTCACAAATCTCAGTGACATGTTCCGGTATATGCTGCAAACCGGCGATTATGAACGGCTGCATACCATGCTTGACCGTACGGCAGACGTAAACATCCCGTCATCCATCCGGACACGCTTGTGTGAGGAATACGCCTGTCGTGATAATCTCGAAGAAATACTGGATGGTCTTGCCATCTGGGGCAAACCGCGTTATGAGGATATTCGCCACTTGATCCACAAAATCGGCCCCCCCTTCAACGAGGTATTACTTGACCGCTTGTCGGAAGAGGCAAGCATGTCAGTGCGCCGTTTTTTTATGGATTGCCTGATAGCGATGGGTTCAAGCGCCCGTACTGCCGTTGCAGACCGTTTGGGAGACACCCGCTGGTATTTCCTGCGTAATCTGCTGATAATTCTTAGCGCAATAAACGAACCGATTGTTGTAGCACAGATTCGGCCGCTGCTGCGCAACCCTGATCGGCGACTGCGTCAGGAAGTCCTTAAAACTCTGGTACACTTTGGCGACCCGATCGCTGAAAAGCAGGTTATCCAAGATCTTGAAAGCCAGGATCAGGATCACCTGCTGGAAACAATAAAACTAACCGAGCGCTGTTCATCTCCGGCGATCCTGACAGCCCTGATCGGTCTGCTTGGCAAAGGGGGCCTGCAGCAGAGCGAGTACCTCATTAAAAAAGCCATCGTCGATTCACTGGCAGAATCCGGTCGGATGGAAGCTCTTCCCGAACTCGCCAAAATCCTGTCATCCAGAAGCCTGCTCCATTCCACGACACTGACACGACTTAAAATGGATATAGTCCAATCGTTTGAACATTATCCCCAGAAGATAGCCCGTCCGATTCTGGAACGACTTGCCGGCAACAGTAGTGACATTGCACGTCAGGCAGCGCTTTCTTTACAGAAGATTACTGGAGCCGTCTCATGACAAGCCAAACTATTCCGGTGCTGGACTTTATCAGACACCTGCTCTCGGCAGTGGCGAACGCCGCACTTTACGGCATGACCCATCCACAGGTGGAACGTCTTTCCGTATTGGCGTACACCAATCTACTGTCCGTCCTGCAGGCAAGGTCTGAATTTACGTTAATGGTTGTCGAAAACGAACTGGTCATTGATGGACAAGCGCAGGAATTGACCCTGTTTTTACGTCGTTTTACGCAGATACTCACCGCTAATGCCATAGGAACATTGACCATACTGCCGGGAGTGACCAAAGCTGAACTGGATGCCCTGATACGGGGAATGGCACTACAGCAGGATAACGGACAACGTGAGATCGATTCTTCGGAATTCCTGCGTCTGGGGCGGGTAGAGGTACGTCTAAGTGAAACCGGCGCAAGAGGAGGTGGTGGCAGCGGAAAAGCACATCACCCGCGTGTCAGTCTACCTGATATGCCGCAAGAAGAAATGGGCCGGTTTATGGAACTGTATGAGACGGCCAAACATCAGCATAAACTGAAGGTCAACGGTATTTTTGACATCGTTTCAGGCTTTATTGATGTTTTCCGGCAGGAAGCCAGGCCACTGCTCGCCATGGCCGCGCTACGTGACACCGATGAATACACATTCACCCATTCGACCAATGTCTGCGTTCTTAACCTGGCTCAGGCCATGGTTCTGGGAATCAGCGGTCAATTACTGAATGATATCGGAGTAGCCGCCATGCTGCACGACATCGGCAAACTTTACATTCCTGAAGAAATACTCACCAAAAAAGGCAAACTGACGGATGATGAATTTGACATCATGAAACAGCATCCGGTCAAAGGGGCTCGCCACCTGCTGGAAACGCCCGGCGTACCGCGACTGGCTGCCATCACAGCCTATGAGCATCACTTGAAATATAACCTGAAGGGGTATCCACGTGTTGCCGACAGTTGGCAGCAGAATCTCTGTAGCCACATGACCGCAATTTCCGACTTTTTCGACGCACTACGCACCCGGCGCACCTACCGCGAACCGGTGGCTTTGAAAGAAATAGCCACAATGATGTACAGTATGATGGGTACCGATCTGCACCCCGGTTTGACCAAAAACTTTCTGAAGATTCTCAGTCAATTGATGAAAACAAAAACAGCGACAGCATAAAGAACTTTGACTACGGCGCCAGACGGTTCAACCTGTTCTTGTAGACATAATTACTCCCCTGAAAATACCCCAGCGCATCAAGCAGCAGTTCTTCCCGTGGCTTTATTTCTGCTGTTCTGCCATCCTGCCGTGAAAAGCTGAAGAAACCGGCCTCTTTTTGGGGGCCGATCACGACCAGTTTGTCCCCCTGAATAAACCCTAGTTTCTGGTAGGTTGAAATAAAAGCCCGTTCCGGTCTGCCATCACTTTTCAAAACGTCATCACCGATGAACTGCGAACGATAGCTGAAATTCAAAAGACCGAGTACGGTTGGCGCAATGTCGATCTGACTCATCATCCGGTCAATTTTCTGAGGTTTGATCAACGCCGGAGCGTACACAAAAAGCGGTATTTCATATTTTTTTACCGGCAGGGCCAGCTTGGCAGCACTATCGGCACAGTGATCGGCAACAATAACGAAGACCGTATCATGAAACCACGGCTTTTTCCGGGCTTCTGCCAGTAAACGTCCAATGGCATAATCGGCATACTTGACCCCCCCGTCACGCCCGGTCTTGGAAGGAATGTCGATTTTTCCATCCGGATAGGTAAACGGACGGTGATTGGAGGTTGTCATCACGACGCTAAAAAACGGTTTTTTCTGCTGGTAGGAACGGTCAGCTTCTTTAAGAACCTTCATAAACAGATCCTCGTCACAGACCCCCCAGGCGTTGGTAAATGTTATTTCGTCCTTGGTAAAATCGGTTCGGTCAACGGTGGCAAACCCGTTATTGGCGTAGAAATAATTCATATTGTCGAAATAGCCATGACCGGCATATATAAACTTGTTGTCGTACCCTTTGGCCTTCATGATTGAGCCCCAGGAAAAAAAGTTTTCATTTTTGGGACGTTTGACGACTGATGTACCCGGCAGCGGCGGCATAGAGAGTGTAATTGCTTCCAGACCGCGCACCGTGCGTGTTCCGGTGGCATACAGGTGGGAGAAGAACAGTGCCTCTTCTGTCAGTTTGTCCATAACCGGGGTAATACCCTTGCTGTTGCCGAAGGCGGTCATAAACTCTGCACTCAGGCTCTCTTCGATGACCACAACCAGGTTGAAGCGATGCTCCGGTCCGACCGCCTTGATAATCCGTGCAATATCAGTTCCTGCCTGTTTTTCCAATGGGCTGTCTGTACTCTGCATACGCCCCTTGAGGTGCGCAACTACGGCACTGTCGGGTCGGGTGACGTAAAATTTATTAAAATCCAGCTCGTTATTTCTGAATGCCGAAAAGAGGCAGTACAACCCGTTGCCAGCCAGTTCATTGGCATAATTATTGGGTGAAATCTGGGACAATCCCAGATCGACTGCTATGAAGGAGACAATCGGCAGCAGCAACATCGGCACGCCGATAGCTGCCCTGACAGCAAAACGGGATGTAAAACCGAAAGAGCGGAACAGGCAGCGCTTCAGCGGAAAGAATACCAGCAGATTTACTATGAAGATTGCAGCAAGAATTCCGTTTACCGGATAGGATTCACGGATATTTTTGATTACCTCGTTGGTGTAAATCAGATAATCGACAGCGATAAAATTGAAACGTGTGGCAAACTCATCAAAAAAGGTGTACTCGGCCACCAGATTGAAGAGCATCAGGTAACTGAAAATAAATGCGATCACTCCGGCACAGACTCTAAATATCCTGCTGTTGAAAGGTCTATCCGGAAGAATCAGCAGCACTAGTACAAACGGAATCGCCAGGTAGCTGAAGGTTACGCAGTCAAATAAAAATCCGACGACGTATATTTTTAATAGAAGCAGTGCTTTCAGTTCCAGACTGGGCAGGGATTTTACCAGCAGGATCGTTCTGCAGGTCGTAGAAAATACTATCAGGCTTAACCAGAGTGTGTACAACGCATAATATCTGTTTTTTAGAAACATCGTCTTCTATTTTCCTTTTACTTCTTGTATGTGCATTATCGTTAGGGCGCGGTGACAGTGACTGCCTGACTGCTCTCTCCGGTCGGATTTATTACCTGCAACCGAAAATCTTTTGTGGTCGGTGAGTAGGGGTGGCGCTGGTATATCAGCTTCGTACAATCAACGTAGATCAATTTCTCACGATCAACCATATCCTGCCCCCCTCGACCGCCAATCATCTGTCCATCGACAAAAAGGGATGAGTTTTGGCTAAAATTTTTCCCGGTAATAATCAGTTCATAATAGTTAACAATTTCATTACCCACCGTAACCTGCGTTACCTCCGGTCTTGTTTCAATCGTCAGAGCCATCGCAACTGATCCGATATCAGGAGAATTTTTAACAACCACCTGATGAAGTCCACCCGCTACCTGAGGGACAGTAAAATTGATTGTGTCGGGATACACGGCCAGAGTTCTTATCACGGCGCCATCGAAAAGCAACAGAGCGTTTGAGGCGAAGTTAAGCCCCTGAGCTGCGACTTCACGTTCCCTCCCCTGTGCACAAAAACTGATACGGTCAGGCGAAAGGGCATTCAGAACCGGTTTAATCGGTAAAATGGTAAAGTTATAGGGACGTCCAGTGGTGCCGTCTGCCCGTTTCAGATAGAGAACATATAAACCGGCCTCAAGCTGCAGCGGCACACTGAATTCGGCCTGTTTACCGTCACTGAGCTGAACCGGTATCTCGGCATTTCCCAAAGTTACAGAGGCCGCTTCGCCGAATCCGGAACCGAACAGTGAAACGCGCCCACCCGGTTCCGCCTGGGCCGGAATGATACTCACAATACTGACCGGGATTGGAGCTGGTGCAGCTGCTGCTGGCACGGGTACAATTTCACCTCTGCTGACTTTCTGTGGTCGCTCGGCTGCAAAAACGACCGATGTCAGGAACGTCAAAAACATACACACAGCAACTGCAGATATAATCCGTTTCATGGTAGCCCCTCCCCTGCAATATTCACGTAGTTTCAGCTCTATCTGCTAGTTTTTAACCATTCTGGCAAGCCAGACCCCAACGACAAGAAAAATCAGATTGGCCCCCCAGGCCGCAACAAGCGGTGGGAAGGCGCCGCTGCGCCCATAGGAGAGCAGCACCGCGTTGACAACGAAATAGGCAAATCCGATCGCAACACTGGCACCGATACCGAGCGCGACACCGCCGGAACGGCTGCTGCGCAGCGCAAACGGAATCCCGAGCAGTACCATGACCAGAGCAGCAAACGGTGCAGCCAGCTTGCTGTGCATCAGAGTCAGATAACGATAAGCCTGATAACCGCCGTTTTTCAAATTGTCCGCATACGACTTCAATGTAACAAGACTCATATTATCGGCATCACTGTCCAGTACCCGCAAGTCTTCGACCTTAAGCTTCAGATCACTCCCTATGGAGGCGGCTGCACGGGAATTGTATCCACCGCTGCTCGCAAACTCACTGGTTACAGCGTTCCGCAAAATCCAGTGCCCGTCGGTAAAGCTGGCAGATTCGGCATCTATCCGGCTGAGCGGACTCATGGCAGCTCCTAGACTCCAGATAACAACTCCCTTCAGCGTGCTGGTTACGGGATCAAAGAGCTGCGCCTGCAAAATCTGGGCATCAGATCGAAACCAGATATTGTTACGTTTAAAAACAACCCGTCCGGCCTGCTTTTTGATAACGCGCTTATCAATCTGTTCGGTCAGTTCATAACTTCTCGGCAGAACCAGTTCGGCATTTGCCAGCAGCAGTACGCTGGTTACCATACCTAAACCGAGCATCGGCATGGCTATTCGCAGCAGACTTATTCCGCAGCTGCGCATGGCGATTATTTCACTGTCACGCGAGAGTACGCCGAGCGTCAGCAAGGTTGCCATCAGCGTTGAAAACGTCGCCGTACGTCCTATCATTTCCGGTAGCTTGCAGATAAAGTACACCAGCATATCACCCGCCGTTCCGCCGGATCGTAAAAAACGGGGGATCTTCTCGATCAGGTCGATGACGAGATACACTGAGATAAAACCACTCAGGCAGAGTAGCATCAAACGCGACCAGATACCGGCAATATATCGGCTCACAATCCTCATCTCATCCTCTGATGCGCAGCAGGTTGCGGATGCTGTCAAGCGTGGGAAAAGGGAAGCTCCGCTCCAGAGAAACCATGCGCAGCAGCATCCAGCCAAACAGACAAAAAATCAGGTTGGGCAACCAGAGAGCCACTACCGCCGGAAGGGCTCCCTTTTCAGCGAGCGTACGGGCTATTGACATAAGAACGTAATAGGTCAACAGCAGACCGATACTCGCGGTAAATCCGGCTGATTTCCCGGAGCGCCGATTCTGGATTCCCAAAGGTACGGCAATAAAAACAAATACCAGTGATGCGCAGGGAAAAGCAAAACGACTGTGTAGTTCGGCCAGCATCTTCAAACGATTCTGAACCGTAACAGACGGACTTGAAACCTGAAGCAGCAGCTCGGAGATCCGCATATCAAGTTCGTTGCGGCTGCTTCCATCACTCCCGCCCTGATGTCCGACTGTCATGATATATTCTTCAAAGTGTATCAGGCGGTACTCACCACGCGCGCCGGCAGCGTGAATGGTGCCGTTGTTGAGCATTACACGCAGAGAAGAGTGCAGACTTCCGCCTTCAATGGCTCCTTCACGTGCAAAAATAGTCATGGGACGCTCTGCATTTCGTCCGTCATGGATAACGATTCCCCGCAGGCGGTTCTGTTTTTCATCGAAAGAATCCGTGTACAGCACGATTCCGGGGATTTCATCCCAGAAAACCTTCTCGCGAATAGTGGCAGCGGCATTCTGTTTCAGCACCTGAATACTCAGATTCTTGAAGGCACTGTTTCCCCACGGAACCCCGATCGTACTGGCTGCCAGAGCTAGAATCGTTGCAAGCAGAGCACAGACGAGAACCGGAGAGAGCATTTGAACCAGACTGATACCACTGGCCTTCAGCACGGTGATCTCGTTATCGGATGAGAAACGTCCAAATGCCAGCAATACGGCCAGTAGAAACGCCATCGGAATCGTAAAGACCAGAAAAGACGGCATGAGATACAAAATCATACGACCGACATCCAACAGCGGAACACCGCGCGAGACAACCAGCTCTGTCAGCTTGATCAGTCGCCCCATCAGAAGAATCAGGGTAAAAATGGAAATACCGAATAAAAAGAGTGAGGAAATTTCACGGATTATGTACAGGCTGAGGATGCGTTTCATGAAGAGGGATGATACATGAGCTTGATTCTACTGTAAAGCACCATAAAAAAAGAGCGGGAGCCCGTTCTACGGGTTCCCGCCGAATTTTTCAGGCAGCTGAAGTAATCAGGCCTGCGCAGACCAGAGACCATGCAGATTACAGAGTTCACGGGCTGACAACGTCGTAGCGGTGACGTTGAACGTAGCTGTTGCAACCTCTCCGGGATTCAAAAACTGGCGATAGGCTTTGCCATCAGCAATCAATTCGATCCACTCGATGTAATGTTTCTCATCCATTGGATGAGCAACTGAGCCAATCGTTACCTTGACGAAGCCGCTGCCGACTTCAATTACCGGTACATGTTTTTCTTTTGCTGCATCAACAGTGTTCTCGGTAAGTAACGTCATGTCCTGACCACAGCAGGCCAGATCGCCAGCCCCGGCATGAATAACTTCGACACTGTTTCCGCATAATGCGCATTTGTAAACTTCCAGTTGATTTGCCATGTAATGTATTCTCCTTTTTGTGTAACGTACCTGAAAACAGGCCGTATGGTTTTACCAGTTTTCACCGAGAATTTCAAAATGTGCTTTGGCATGCAGACAGGCTGGGCAGAGCTCCAGAGCCGCTGTACCGGTATGCAGATATCCGCAGTGACGGCAGCGCCAGACTACCTCGCCATCACGCTTAAAGACCCGGTCTGCTTCAATATTCGCCAACAGGTCACGATAGCGCTTCTCATGCTGTTTTTCTGCAACGGCAATGGCTGTCCAGGCAGCCGCTATTGCAAGAAAACCCTCTTCCTTGGCTACAGCAGCAAAACCGGGATAGAGCAGCGTGTGCTCCTCATGCTCCCCATTGGCAGCCGCCAGAAGATTTTCAGCTGTCGTGCCGATCCGTCCGGCAGGGAAACCAGCTGTGATTTCAAGATCACCCCCTTCCAGAAATTTGAAAAAACGCTTGGCATGCACCTTTTCCTGGTTAGCTGTTTCTTCAAAAATATCAGCTATCTGCACAAAGCCTTCTTTTGCGGCCACTCCGGAAAAATAGCTATAGCGGTTTCGCGCCTGACTTTCGCCGGCAAACGACTTGAGTAAATTCTGCTCCGTTTTCGTCCCCTTAATTGAAGCTGCCATTTTGCCTCCTCTTGATAGGTTTTTAAATACGACAGATATTGTCCTTTATACCGGACTTTTTATTTTTTGCAAGCAGGAAAATAAAAGGGGGATGCATTTCTGCATCCCCCACCATCAGATTTCAATGTCAAACCGTTACGACAACTGACGACCACCCTCAGCAGCCCATTTTTCAAGCATCGGAGTGGTAACAGATTTAGGACGCTCGATTGCGTACCCAAGCCCACGATCCCACGTGATGTTGGCCATGCAACCGAGTGCACGACCGACGCCGAACAGAACGGTGTAGAAGTCGAATTCAGTCAGACCATAGTACATCTGAATTACGCCTGACTGTCCATCGACATTCGGCCAAGGGTTCTTGACTTTACCAAGCCTTTCCAGCACAACGGGAGCTACTTCAAAAATCATGGAAACGACTTTGAAAAGTGGGTCATCCTTGAGGCCGGGGGTTTTGAGGCAAAACTCACGCTGTGAAATGTAGCGAGGATCTGTCTTACGCAGAACTGCATGGCCATAACCAGGGATAACCTGACCGGCATTAAGTGTATCAAGGAGAGCAGCTTCAATCAATTCCGGAGTCGGATCGACACCTTTACAGTATTTATCCTGGAACTTGAGCGTCCAGTCGAGAACCTCCTGATTAGCAAGGCCATGCAGTGGTCCCGCCAGGCCGTTCAGACCGGCTGAATATGCATAATACGGATCAGACAGAGCGGAGTGAACCAGATGAGTTGTATGAGCCGAAACGTTACCGGATTCATGGTCGGAATGCAGAATGAAATACATACGGGCAACGTCTTTGTACTCTTCACTCTGGCCAATCATATGGGCAAAGTTGGCACCCATATCGAGAGTCGGATCGATTTCGATCTGCTTGTCGTTACGATATTTGAGATTGTAGATAAAAGCAGCAATAATCGGGATTCGAGCAACGATATCGCTGGCATCTTCATAGACGGATTCCCAAGCGGTCATTTTATTGAACTTACCGGAGTTATAACTCGCAGCAAATTTTGAGTCCTTCTGTAGAGTCAGAATTGCTATGGAGAGCATCACCATCGGGTGACTGTCACGCGGCAGAGCGCGAACGGCATCAAATACGTACTGCGGAACAAACTGACGGGTTTTCCACTCGGCAACAACTTCGGCAACTTGAGCATCAGTTGGGATGTCGCCGGTCAGTAGAAAATACCAGAAAGACTCGACTGTCGGATAGTCAGAGCCGGCAGCCTTTGGCAATGCAGCAAATGTTTCTGGAATGTTCAAACCACGGAAACGGATCCCTTCCTGCGGATCAAGGTAAGAGATATCAGTTACAAGCGAACGGATATCGCGGGCACCACCGATACACTGGTCGATGTTTACCTGGTCAATAATGACTTTACCGAATTCTTTTACAAGTTTGGTGATACGGGGGCGATGTTCCTCGATCTTCAGCTTGAGTGTTTCTTTCAGGGCCATTTTTGTTACTCCTTTCGTGGTGTGGGTTGAACCCGGATAAAATGCGCGCGGTGCCTGTTCAGCTGTGTTGCAAGCGATCCTACAGATTCAGCGGGGAGAAACGGTACTCTTTTTTAGCATACTGTATACAATTTGTACGGCTGTTATACTCGACGGCTTAATCAAAATGCAACAAAAATTTTGCCATATCATATCACGGCAAAATCACCATACATCTGAAGGACTTGAGATTACTTTGAAAGACCTCTTTTCAATGCAATATGAAAGGTAAACTTTATTTATATAGCCGGTTTAACGCTTCAGCGAAAACCTGGATCGCATTGATTTCCAGCGCTGGATGTTTTCTTCTGGCATCCTGGATACATTCTCGAGCACAAACGTCAGCAGTAGTGAAAAGAAAAAGGAAGCAAAGGCGGCCGTCAATACGAGTTTCGACCTGACCGGTTTGCTCTTCCGCTCAGGCACCAGCGCTTTCTGAATAACCTGAATTGTTGAGACATCGTTTTCCGCATTCAGACGCGATACTTCAAATTGCCGTACCAGCATCTCGTAGACCGACTCGGCAGTTTTGAACGACCGCATCAGGTGCAAATATTCCTGACCCCGTTCCGGCAGCTGCTCAAAGCCAGGTAAAGCCACGCTGCCTCCTTTACTCTGCAGAGCGACAATTTTGCTCTTCAAGACTCCGATCGACTGCAGCAGTGACTTAATCTCCTGACTTGAATCGGCATATGTGCGTCGCAATACTGCAAGCTGCACCTCTTGACTTGTCAGTTGACCGGTAAGCTGGGAAATAGCGCCAACAGCCACAGTAGCCTGCTGCGTAGCATCGATAGTTTTGTATTTCGTCTGAAATGTCTTAAGATTATTTTCTGCTTGCGAGAGCTCCCCACGCGCCTTTGAAATCCGTTCTTCAAGATACGCCCGACTGTTATTTGCTCCGGTCATACTCATCTTCATGGTCAGTTTTTTCAGCTCTTCGACAAACGCATTGGCCATATCAGCTGCCCGTTTAGGGTCCTTGTCATTAACCGAGATAGTAATAATCCCTTCCTTGCCGGACTGTACGGTGACCACCCCTTGCAGTTGCTTATAGACATCTTCACGGAACTTCTTTTTGTAGAGTTCCTGAAGTTTAAAGCGATCAATAATCGGTTCGCGCAATCCTTCAATTTTTAGCATTTCTGTATAGAGCTTGACACTTCTGGACTCCCCCAGACCTCCAATATCGCCACCACCCACCGCTGCCGCAAGAGCGCCCTGCATCATAGCAGCTGAAAGAAGACCACCACCCTGCTGGGGTGGTAAGATTTTGGTCTTGGCTGTATAGATATTTGGGAGACTCAGTGAGTAAATCACCATAGCAATCGTGACCGTCACAGTGATAGCTGTGATCATTTTCCAGCGTTTGACGATAATTTCGATATAATCAAGCAGACCCGGCGAGGTGAGAGTGACAGAACTAATGGTATCTGGATTGTTTGAGTAGCGAGAGTCTAAATCTGAACTATATGGCTGCTGCATCAAAATACTCCAAAAAAGAAGGTTAAATTAGGTATGTACAACAAGCCGAGCTATCTCAAACCCAGGAAAACCGTGCCGGCTGTAATAGCCAGCTGAGATATGATAGTGGTAATATCCTTGATATCACGCAGCCAAGCGTTTGCTTCCAGCTTGCGCGGAACAACCACCGTATCGCCTGAGTCGAGCGCCTTTGACCAGAATGCGTTATAGAACATAAAGCTGAACGAATTTTTCTGACTGATAACCGTACCGTCCACCTTGACAACATAGGTTTCCCCCAAATCCGCTTCAACAGTGGCACCGCCTACTTGGTCAAGATACCATTCAACGTTTTCAGATGGCTGGCTGACAATAGAGGTCTGGTTGTAGACATCGCCGAGTATATTTATCCCGCCGGGATCTTTAGGAACCGCAAAAATATCGCCAGCCTGCAACTCCAGGTCGTAGAAACCGGCCTTGAGATCGCTTAATGAATCTAGTTTTACAACCATGCGACCCTCGGCCTTTTTGGTTTTGAGGGATTCAACAGAACGCGTCAAACCTTCTGCAGCCGATTTAATGCCATCAGCCTCTTCCTTGGAGACCGCTGTCTGAGCGCTCTTTGCCTGCAATGTAGAAATTTTCTCCTGAACCTTGGCCAGCGCTTCGTCCATGCGCTGCTGTTGTAACTGCCGCGTTGCTTCACGGGTAAACTTTACCCCTCTCAGATAGGCCTTGTCGGTAAAGCCGCCTGCCCGCTCGATCAGCTTACTGAGCCGCTCTCCACGATACACCGGATACATACCGGGAAACATGACTTCGCCGCCAATGGTGGCATATCGCTCAGTCTCTTCAGTCCAGTACGGAATCTTGCGTATGACAACCACATCAAACGGTTCCAGTGGAACATTATTTATCGGCTTACCGCTCAATCCCTCTTCCAGGTTTACCAGCACCGGGTAGGTCCTGACGGTATCTCCTTCAATTTTCTGCCGGGTAATTTCGGCGTTTTTCAGATAGGCGGTTTTTTTGACATTACCGGCCTCAATAACCAGATCGCGGACCGTCATGCCAGTGATATAGCGAAAACTACCGGGGTTACGAACCTCGCCGCTGATGAATACCTGCTGATCCTCCTTGGCAAACCACTTCTTGACAACCACCTCATCGAACGGCTTAAGCTCCATGTTGTCTTTCGAAACACCATTCAATACCTCCTCAAGGTTGAAGTATGAAGAGGAGGGGGTGATATTGACACCACTAAAATCCAGGCGCTTCAATTCGGCTGATTTCATATAGGCACTGCTCTTGGGGTTACCAGCCTGAATCAGGAGATCGCGGACCGTCATGCCGGTGAAGAGAGGATATACTCCCGGAACCTGTACCTCGCCACTAACCCTGACGTGCATTTTTTCCTGCAGCTTCCATTTACTGAAGAGCCTGATCGTATCAAACTCCTGGATCTCAAGATCCTGCCCCGGATCTTTCGCCAGGGCTTTCTCGAGATCAAGCAGTATTTTGCGCGGTTCCAAGTTGGGGGGGTAGAGCCGGGTAACTTCGATGATCGGAGCATACTCGGGCAGAAGCAACTGGTAGTTCACCACAGAGCTGATGCGGATACCAGGCTTGAGCGCGTAAAAACCGGGACGTTCCAGATGGCCCTCCAGCTTGAAGTGATTGCGCAACAGGCGATTGATCGGAAATATCTTAACGATATCCATATCCTGAATCGCGATATCGGCACTCAGCTGATCAAAGGTTTTGCCGGTCAGACCCGCTTCCAGATTCAGATCGATGACCTGTTTATTCTGATTGGCAACAACCCGCGAAATCTGGACCCGCTGAAGATAGCCGGTCGACGAAATCCCCTCTGCCAGAGCAAGTAAATCCTTCAGCGTCGACTCTTTTTTAAGTTCATAGATGGCCGGGCGCTTTACCTTGCCGGTTACCGAAGCAATACGACCAATAACCGGTACGAAGATGGTATCGCCAGAAGAGAGTCGTACATCCTTACGTTTGTCACCGGTCAGAAAAAAATCATACAGATCTATATTCTCTTCAGCTTTACCGGTACGCCGGATGGTGATGTTTCTGAGGCTGCCGTTTTTGGTAGGTCCTCCAGCCGCTGAGAGTGCGTTCAGAACGGTGGCCAACGAGCTGACCGTGTAATCACCGGGCGAAGAGACTTCACCGATGACCGATATTTTGTTGGTGCGCAGTTTACCCATGTTGACCGCCAGATTAAAATCGCGAAAAACCTTTGATAAATGGACGCGAAATACTTCCGGCAGCTTGCCAAACGGCAGGCCTGCCACACGGACCGGACCGACCTTGGGCAGCACAACTTCTCCGGCGCTGTTGACGGACAGGTCGTAGCTGCCATCAATACTGCCCCAGACGGTAACTACGATGGAATCTCCCGGACCAACCAGGTAGTCGGCATTGACCTGAATATCGATCTGCGGCAGCAGCGACAGATTCTGAAAATAATTGTAGCCAAACTGGGTCAGTGTGTTGGTAGGACTCTCTTCTGAAACAACAGAGGCTTCGATTATTTCATCAGCTCCGACCGTTTTTTCGATCACAGATGAATCCGTTTTCATACGAGCCGGTTCCTTGGCCTCCCTGACGATCACCGGAAGGGTCTCGTCGGCACCTAGCTTGACCTTTTCAGGGCCATGCAGCTTGGGCTGTTCGGTTTTAGGCGGTTGCGAAGCGTTGGTTGCTATCTGCGGCACGGAAACCGGAACGGCCATTGGCGCAGTAGTCGATTCGGTTTTTTTGAGCAGATCCTCAAGAGAGCCCTCGGCAGCTATGCTACAGACAGACAGAGACAGGAGCATCAGGACAATCAGCAATTTAACGGGTGAATATGACATTTTATGATTTCCTTACGACAGTTGGTATGGATTTCTAGAAGTCTTGGTGTTGCAGAAAACGGTCTGTTTAAATAGCATACTGAATGTGACAAAACAATCTTTTTGGCGAAACCGGCCACCGTTTTAAGTCGTTGCTGCCCCGCGAGTAAAGTGGATTATTCCTTATTTCGTTAAAAATTACTATCTCTCTTACCTTTGTTTCTGGTAGAGTGCCGGCCTATTTTCTAGCGGAGTCTATAACCATGTTTACACTGAGACGTTTTTTTGTCTTTCTTCTGGACCTGATACTGATTGTTGAATCATATTTTCTGGCTCATGTGCTGGACAACGATTTCAACTTCGCCCTGTTTACCCCGGACTACCTGCTGCATACTTTTATGATTGTTATTGCAGCCCAGGCGCTTGTGTTCCTGACCTCCAACCTGTACCGCAGTATCTGGATGTATGCGTCACTGCACGATATGGTTGAGATTTTCAAAACCGTTACGATCGCCTGCGTTATGGGAGTTCTACTGCTGTTTTTCTTCCGGCAGGGAGAGCGCTTTTCACGGGTAACCTTTCTGCTGGACTGGGGACTGCTGTTGTTCCAGATAGGTGCATCACGTCTCTGCTGGCGTATCTACCGTGAGCGCTTCTACACAACGGGCGGACGATTGTTAAAATTCAATTCCGGCAGTGATAAAAAACGTACCCTGATTGTAGGAGCTGGAGATGCTGGCAACATGCTGCTACGGGAAATTACCAAACAGCCCGACTCTCTTTATCATGTTATCGGTTTTATTGACGACGACCCAAGCAAATTGCACCAACTTCTCATGGGGGTTGAAGTACTGGCGGCAACCTCCGAACTGGGGCAGATTATATCGAATGAGAGTATTGACAAGGTAATCATTGCGGTACCGTCAGCCGGCCCGATGTTTGTGAGAGAACTGGTAGCCCAGTGCCAGAAATCGGAAGTGCATTTCAAGATTATTCCCGGTTTGAGTGAGATCATCAAAGGCAATGTCAAGGTTTCCCATATTAGGGATGTCGAGATCGAAGATCTGCTTGGACGTGCCCCGATACATCTTGACGAAAAAGCGATCGGTTGCTATTTGAGCGGTAAGCGTGTCCTTGTCAGTGGTGCCGCCGGAAGCATCGGCAGTGAAATCTGCCGCCAGATAGCCCGATATGCACCAACGACGCTGGTATTACTGGAAAACGCCGAAACGCCACTCTTTTACATCGAGCGGGAACTGTCGGCCTCTTTTCCGACACTGCGCATCATTCCGTATTTATGTGATGTGCGCAACATTCGTCATCTGGAACAGATCTTTGATGCGACCACACCCGAGGTTGTCTTCCATGCCGCAGCCTACAAGCATGTCCCCCTGGTGGAACAAAATCCGGCTGAGGGCGTGCTCTGTAATGTAATGGGAAGCATGAACATGGCCACCGTTTCCCAACAGTTCGGCGTACAAAATTTTGTTATGATATCAACTGACAAAGCCGTCAACCCGACCAACATTATGGGCACCACCAAACGAATCGCCGAAAAATTCGTCCAATCCATCTCCAGCCGAAGTCACACCAAGTTTTCCATCGTTCGCTTCGGAAATGTTCTAGGGAGTAACGGCAGCGTCATCCCGGTTTTCATGGAACAGATACGAAACGGTGGCCCGCTAACGATAACCCACCCCGAGGTAACCCGTTTTTTCATGACTATCCCCGAGGCCAGTCAACTGGTTCTGCAATCGGCCTGCTTAGGCAACGGCGGTGAGATCTTCGTGCTGGA
>Ga0194037_1000223_pt1 | contig 44449 bp, 39 predicted proteins | sample JunL306m_MetaG_FD_148653 | JGI IMG/M metagenome (GOLD analysis project Ga0194037, IMG submission 148653) | Anoxic zone freshwater microbial communities from boreal shield lake in IISD Experimental Lakes Area, Ontario, Canada - Jun2016-L304-6m | ecosystem: Environmental > Aquatic > Freshwater >... | reverse complement strand
TTGACCCAACAAGTCCTTTTTTTCTCATCGCTCTTTTGCGCTTAGTTGATTTCTTGGTAAGAATGTGTCTTTTGAAGGCTTTTTGGAAGGTGATTTCACCGGTTCCAGTAACTTTAAAACGCTTTTTTGCGCTCGAGTTAGTTTTTACTTTTGGCATTATTATAATCTTTACGATTACTCCCTGCTGGCGGTTCTGCACGGGCGGAACACTTTTTGGGCCATGTGGGAAATGGACGGCGAAGGTACGTTGGAATAATGATATTGCAAAAAAAAGAGTACTACTATTGAAAGAAGCACTCTTGTATAAAGAGATTGATTATCAGCTAGTTATTTAAGAAGTGGCTTTCTTTTTTCCCCCTGCTTTAGGTTGAAAAATAGCAAACATCCTTTTTCCTTCCAATTTAGGCATACTTTCTAAAGTACCCGCTTCGGCCAAACGCTCTGCAAATTTCAATAAAAGCAATTGTCCACGGTCTTGGAACATGATGGCACGTCCCTTAAATTGAACATAGGCTTTCACCTTATTACCGTCTTGTAAAAATTTCTCTGCGTGTTTGGCTTTAAAATCAAAATCATGGTCATCGGTACCAGGGGTAAAACGAATTTCTTTGATCTCTGATTGCTTTGAGTTCGCTTTCATTTCCTTTTCCTTACGCTTTTTCTCGTAAAGAAATTTCTTATAATCGATGACTTTACAAACGGGGGGATCGGCAGTTGGAGAAATCTCCACTAAGTCCAAACCTTGGTCTGCAGCTATTTTCAGCGCTTCTTGTGTATTGTAAACACCCACTGTGATGTTGTCTCCAACCAATCTAATTTGTGGAACACGAATGCGATCATTAATGCGATGCTCTGGTTCTTGTTGTCTTTGAAACCTTGGGTTAAATCTGGGTCCTCTGTTCGGTAATGCCATTAAGTAATTAAACGTTTATTTAAGTTTTGTAAAGATAGTCATTGTTATGATATGGTGCTTCATTATTCCGCAGGAGCCCTTCTTTGTTCAATTTCTTCTACTACTTGTGCCAAAAAGGTTGATTTGTCCAAAATTCCCATGTCTCCCTTACCCTGTCTGCGCACAGACAATTTATTTTCTGCGACTTCCTTCTCTCCAATCACCAACATATAAGGCACTTTCATAATTTCTGTGTCTCTGATTTTTTTACCAATCTTTTCATTTCTATCATCAATGGCTACGCGCACCCCTGCTTTTTTGAATTCTGCCAACACTTCTTCTGCATAAGGCATGAACTTATCACTGATAGGTAAAATTTTAACTTGCATCGGGGCCAACCAAACAGGGAACTTACCTGCATAATGTTCTAATAAAAATCCAATAAAACGCTCGTGCGTTCCTAAAGGTGCACGGTGAATGATCAATGGTGTTTCAGGTTCGTTGTCCTTATTGGTAAAGCTTAAATTAAATCTTTTGCCTTGTGCAAAATCTACTTGGTTGGTAGCTAGTGTAAATTCACGGCCAATGATGCTCCAAATTTGAACATCAATTTTGGGTCCATAAAAGGCACCTTCATCTTGCACTTCTACAAAGGGAGTTCCTGTTTCAATTAATACAGCACGCACCATGGCTTCTGTTTCTAACCAAAGTTCAGGTTCATTAATATATTTCTGTCCTAATTTTTTTGGATCATGCAAACTTAAACGCATCACGTATTTATCAATGCCAAAAATTTTGAAATATTTTAAATACATTTCATTCACCGCCCTAAATTCTTGTGCAAACTGTTCTTTAGTACAATAAATGTGCGCATCATTCATATGCAAACAACGCACACGCATTAAGCCAAACAATTCTCCACTTTGTTCATACCTATAACAAGTCCCATACTCCGCTAAACGAAGGGGCATGTCTTTATAACTCTTAGGTTCCGCTTCAAAAATTTTATGATGATGCGGACAGTTCATTGCTTTTAAATAATATTTGGTGCCATCTAATTCCATTGGAGGGAACATACTATCTTGATAATACGGTAGGTGACCACTCTTAATATACATGCTCTCCTTAGCGATATGTGGCGTCACTACTCGCTTATAGCCTGCAGCTTCTTCGGTTTGTTTGGCTAAATTTTCTAATTCTTCAATAATGATTGTTCCGTTGGGCATCCATAAAGGAAGGCCTGGCCCTACATCATCATCCATGGTATAAATACCTAATTCTTTTCCTAATTTTCTGTGGTCTCTTTTTTTCGCTTCTTCTAACAACAATAAATATTCATCCAATTCTTTTTGATTCGGAAAAGTAATACCATATACCCTCGTCAACATTTTATTTTTTTCATCGCCTTTCCAAAACGCTCCTGCGATATTGGTAATTTTAATGGCTTTAATAAATCCAGTATTGGGAATATGCGGCCCACGACATAAATCAGTAAAAGCCCCTTGCGTATAAAAAGTAATAGACCCATCTTCCAAGCCCGATAATAAATCTAATTTGTATTCATCTTTTTTCTCCGTGAAATAAGCGGTGGCTTCGGCCTTTGACATTTCTTTACGGATATACGCATTGGCCTGCTTGGCCAGTTCATTCATCTTTTTTTCTAAAGCAAGTACATCTTCTTCTTTTATGGTTTTATCGCCTAAATCAATATCATAGTAAAAGCCTTTTTCCAAAGCAGGCCCTACCCAAAATTTGGCACCAGGAAATTGCATTTCTACGGCTTCTGCTAATAAATGCGCCGAGGAATGCCAGAAGGTATTTTTACCATCGGCATCGTCCCAGGTGAGTAATTTTAGGGCTGCGTCTTCATTGATAGCACGGGTGGCATCATAGACTTCGCCATTGACAGAAGCTGCCAATACCTTCTTTGCCAAACCTTCACTAATCGATTTTGCTATACCTAAAGCAGTAATCCCTTTTTCATAAGAACGCACTGCACCGTCTGGAAATTGAATTTGAACCATGTTTTTTGTCTAAATAAATGTACGCAAAGGTAATAAAAGCGGTTCATATTTTATACATAGCTTTGCAATATGCGCCGCATAGTTTTGCTCCTGCTTCCCATTTGGTTACCCACCCTGCTTATTGGCCAAGACCTAAGCGGAAAGTGGAAAGGCGTTTTTACACCCAACCAGGATCAAGAAGGCAAAGTGTACAATTATGAAGTAGAGATTAAAGAACTCCCCAACCATAGTTTATCCGTAGTAACTTATACTCGTTTTTCAAATAATTTTTCTGCTAAAGCCAGTGCCACTGGCATGCATTCCCCTAATACCGAACTAGTAAGTATTGTAGAATCAAAATTTGATGACATGCGCTTATCGGGAAATTTTCAAGCATGTTTGATGAGCAGTTACCTTACTTACAATACTATTCGTGGAAGAGAAACCTTAGAAGGTACTTATATTTCTAGTAATTCAAAAATGGGTAAAGACTGCGGCAGCGGTACCATTTATTTAGAAAAAGAAATACCATTAGCTCAACTATTTGCACTGCAATCAAAAAAACAAAGACCAATTACTACTAACACTAGGAATAAAACAAATGAATTAGTAGTTAATAATAAATTGGCTACGACAAAACTTAGTGAAAAAAAATCAGTGGGTACTAAAATAAATTTAGAACAATTAGCCAACCCAAGTAGTGCAAACAATTCACCGACTGCCAATGCGCTTATAGAGCAACCTAAAAATACAAGCCTACAAACTAAAGAAGAAAGCAATAGTAGTAGTACCAGTCCTGCCAATATAGAAAATACAAAGCCCTCCAATCGAGGTCAAATTTTACCTTATGTACTTGTGGGTAGAGAAAATAAGTTGGTCAATAAAATCAATGTAAGCAGCACCCATATTAGCTTTGACATGTTTGACAATGGCACCATTGACAATGATAGTATCATGGTCTTTGACAATAAGGTTCAAATTTTAAACAATCAAAGACTTAGTTATAAAGCCATTCATTTTGAATTAAATTTTAGCAAGGAAACGCCCGAACATGAAATCATCATCGTGGCTCAAAACCTAGGTACGGTTCCTCCCAATACCGCTTTAATGGTATTGAAAGATGGAACAACAAGAAAAGAATTTTACATTACCTCTACCTTGCAAACCAATGCCATGTTGATTATTAATTATAAAGCCCCCAACTAATTTTCTTGTAAAACTTGCTGCGCCTGTATTAATTCTTTGTTGTCTGGATGGTAGGGATCTCTCGAAGTTTTAGCAATGTTCAACCAATTAAAGCCCTCTTCTTGCCCATCAAAAGCACTAGTAAAAACATAAATATTTTGACGTTGATAGCCAGCCTCCCCTAACAAATGAAGCAGTTGAATCGAAATCATGTTGGTGGATTTATAAATTTCTAACCATTCAGTTTCTGCAAGCAAGCCTTGAATTTCTGCATTGATATTGACCCATCCCTGTTTGAGCTCATTATTTAAACTACTGTCCTTGGCCGCATGGAGCGCAGGAAATGAATCGGTTAAATTGGCTAGGTTTTTTAGTGCTGCATACAAATAAGTAGTGTCCTTGGCCAGTACTCCTTTCAAAACTTCTTGGTAATTCAATAGTATGGGCTGACAAGCATTGTCAAATGCATTTTCATTGTTTTTTGGCTGAAATGCCCAAAGCGCGCTGTTGCTGCTGGGTGGATTATCGTTGTTGCAACTAAGCAGAAATAAGGCAATAAAAGCAATGAATAACCTTTTCATAAAATATTTTTACAAATTTATGCATAATTAGATACTCCAACGAGCTAACTTTGCGGTCTGAATTTAAAGAAATATGCTAATAGGATTACAAAATGTGACATTTGAGTTTGGGGCGAGAGTAATTGTGAGTGAGGCCAATTGGTCCATTCAACCAGGCGAACGCATTGGTTTAATTGGATATAATGGTACGGGAAAGTCTACTTTATTAAAAATATTGGTAGGTCAACTTACGCCTAGCAAGGGCACTGTAGAAAAAGGTAGAGATACCACCATTGGCTATTTACACCAAGATTTATTAAGTTTTGATACCAATGAATCCATTACTGAAGTGGCCTTGGGGGCTTTTGAAAGAGTGCGTGCACTAGAAAAAGAAGTAGAACAATTAGGCAAGGAATTGGAAGCCAATTCGGAGGACAACGATTTATTAATTAAATACACTGATGCCTTACACGAGATAGATTTATTAGATGGCTATAATATCAACCACAAAGCAGAAGAAGTTTTACACGGACTAGGTTTTGCCATTAAAGATTTAAGCCGACCTTATAAAGAATTTAGTGGTGGTTGGAGAATGCGTGTATTACTTGCCAAAATGATTTTACAACAACCCGATGTATTATTATTAGATGAGCCTACCAACCACTTAGACTTACCAAGTATTGAATGGTTGGAGAAATATTTATTGCATTATAAAGGCAGTGTGGTGATTGTAAGTCACGATAAATACTTCTTAAATAAAATGGTGAATAAGATTGTAGAAGTATACCAACAAGAATTGCATTTTTATACGGGTGATTATGAACATTATGAAATTGAAAAAGAACAAAGAGTAGAAATTCAACAACGCGCTTTTGAGAACCAGCAAGATTATATAAAGCAACAAGAAAAGTTTATTGAAAGGTTTAAAGCTAAGGCTTCAAAAGCTGCGCAAGCACAATCTATTCAGAAACGCTTAGATAAATTAGATGTCATTGAAGATGTAAAAATTGAAAGACCCAATATTAGAATCAACTTTGCAGTAGATAAGACACCAGGTAAAGTATTAGTAGACTTAAAAGGTGTAGGCAAGGCTTTTCCGAATGTTCAAATTTTAGACAATGCCTTTGCAGAAATTGAAAGAGGCGATAAAATTGCATTGATTGGTGCGAATGGAAAAGGTAAGTCTACCTTACTTAGGATTGTGGCAGGTATGGAAAAATTCGATGGAGAAAGAGTTTGGGGCCATAATGTAGAAGAAAGTTTTTATGCACAACACCAACTAGAGTCTTTGAATTTAAACAATACTATTTTAAAAGAAGTGCAAGAATGCGGCACCAAGAATACTGAATTAGAACTGCGCGCTTTATTAGGTTGTTTCTTGTTTGGAGGTGATGAGATTGATAAGAAAATTAAAGTATTAAGTGGAGGAGAAAAAGCAAGAGTTGCCCTTACTAAAACAATTATTAGCAAAGCTAATTTCTTAATGTTGGATGAGCCTACCAACCACTTAGACATGGTCACCGTTGAATTATTAGCAGAAGCCCTAACCAAATATGATGGTACGATTATATTAGTAAGTCACGACCGTTATTTCATTTCAAAGACAGCCAACAAAATTTGGGAAATTGAAGAGGAGAAAATTATTGAATTCAAAGGCGATTATAAAGAATGGTTAGCGTGGAAAGAAAGAATGGCAAAACAAAAAGCGCAGTTAGCCGAACCTACAAAGGCTACTAATAAAGATACCCGCAAGCAAAACAAACAAGAAGCCCCTGCTGTAGTGGAAGTAAAACCTCAAGCCATTGACAAGGATTTGCAAAAGCAAATTCAAAAACTACAAAAAGCCATTGCCCAAATTGAACATAACATTGAAACACTACATAAGGAAAAAGCTGAAATAGAATTGCAAATGGCCGATCCTGCCATCTATTCTGATACAGCAAAATTTCACACGGTAGAAAAAAGCTATCAGGATAAAAATGCTTTGATTCGATCCATGAACAAGGAGTATGAAATTGCCTTTAACGATTTATTAATATTAGAAAGCAAGTAAGCTAATAACTAGCTAATGGCTTGTCCTATTTGGACTTATTCACCTTCGAACCTATTAACGACTGTTAGTATTACTAATCTGTTCATAATTTGAATGGAAAATTGGGCTCAAATGATTAAATTTGTAGCTCGCTTAATTTAAGAACCCATTGATTTGATCTTGTAAATCAATAGATTAATGCACAATTGATAATACTATGTCTGCAAAAAAAGTAAATAAAATCGCTGTTTTAACTTCTGGTGGGGATGCCCCAGGCATGAATGCAGCCATTCGCGCTGTTGTTAGAACGGGTGTTCACTATGGCATTGAGGTTTTTGGCGTAGCTAGAGGGTACAATGGAATGGTTGAAGATGACATATTCCCCATGGATTCAAAATCGGTGGGCAATATCATTCAAAGAGGCGGTACTATTTTAAAAACAGCTAGAAGCGCCGCATTTTTCGAACCAGAAGGTAGAAAAATCGCTTACGCAAATTTAAAGAAAAGAGGCATCAATGGTATCGTAGTAATTGGCGGAGACGGCAGCTTTAAAGGCGCACAAAAATTTAGCAACGAATTTGATATCCCTTGTATTGGTATCCCAGGTACTATTGATAAAGACATCGCAGGTAGTGATTTTACCATTGGGTTTGACACGGCAGTGAATACAGCGGTAGAAGCCATCGATAAGATTAGAGATACCGCAGATGCACATGATCGATTGTTTGTGGTAGAAGTAATGGGACGTGATGCAGGTTATATTGCCCTACACAGTGGTATCGCTACAGGTGCAGAAAATATTCTTATTCCAGAATCTAAAACAGATATGGATGGCATGATTGCCTCTTTAACTGAAAAAGAAAAAAGAAAAAAATTAGTGAACTTAATTGTAGTGGCCGAAGGAGATGAATTTGGTGGCGCCACACAAGTGGGTAATTTCTTAAAAGATAAGTTACCTAAGGCCGACATACGTGTTTGTATACTTGGTCACATTCAAAGAGGTGGTTCCCCAAGTTGCTTAGATAGATTAATTGCAAGCAGAATGGGCTACCATGCTGTGGAATGTCTATTGAATGGCACACATAATGTCATGGTGGGTATTGTTGACAATAAAATGAAGTATACCCCACTTGACAAAGCTGTTAAAGCAAAACAAAAAATTTCAGACGAATGGTTGAAGATTGTAAAAATCTTGGCCAGCTAAATAAATAACCCATCAATAACCAATGAGCCCAAATCCAGCATTTAAACAACCACACCACAAAACAAAAATCGTAGCAACGGTAGGACCTGCTTGCGAATCTTACGATCAATTAAAAAACCTAGTCATTGCTGGTGTCAATGTTTTTCGTTTAAACTTTTCTCATGGCACACATGAAGATAAAAAAGCCATCATTGACAATATCAGAGGCATCAATAAGGAACTAGATTGCAATGTGGCTATTTTAGGCGACTTGCAAGGACCTAAGTTAAGAGTAGGTGAAATTGAAAACAACCGCCTAGAAGTGAAAGAAGGAGATGTGTTAACTTTCACCAATACCAAATGCATAGGAAACCTTGAAAAAATTTATGTCTCCTACCCAAATTTGGCTGGAGATGTGGTGGTAGGCAACTTAATTATGATTGACGATGGTAAGATAGAAGTGAAAGTAAGTAGTGTTGAGAAAAATGGAGACGTTAAAGTGTTAGTTACCTTAGGTGGAATCATCTCTTCTAAGAAAGGAGTGAATTTGCCAGATACAAAAATATCCTTACCTGCACTTACAGAAAAAGATTTAGAAGATGCTAAATTTATCATCCAAGAAGAATTAGACTGGGTAGCCTTGAGCTTTGTAAAAAGAGTAGCCGACATAGAAATGTTGAGAGATCTTTTGAATAAAAGCAAAAGCAAATCCAAAATTATTGCAAAAATTGAAATGCCCGAAGCCTTAATCAATATCCGTGATATTATTATCGCTAGCGATGGCATTATGATTGCGCGTGGAGATTTAGGCGTAGAATTGCCTGTTGAAAAAATTCCTTTGATTCAAAAAGAATTAATTAGAAAATGTTTGCATAGAGCGAAGCCTGTGATTGTGGCTACTCAAATGATGGAATCTATGATTGATCGTGTTAAACCCAACCGTAGTGAAATTACGGATGTGGCCAATGCAGTTATTGAAGGAGCTGATGCCGTAATGTTGAGTGGAGAAACCGCCACTGGTCAATTCCCGGTATTAGTTATTGAAACCATGCGCAAAATTATTTCAGAAGTGGAGGAACATGGTTATAAATACAATCGTTCCGAAGATTTAAAACCACAACCCCATTCTCCATCCTTCTTAAGTGATGCACTATGTTACAATGGTTGTAAATTATCAGAAGATACCAATGCACAAGCCTTGGTGGGTATGACGCAAAGTGGCTATACTGCTTTTATGTTGAGTAGCTTCAGACCAAAATCTCCTTTGTATATCTTTACCAAAGAAAAAAGCTTGGTGAATCAACTTAGTTTAAGTTGGGGCGTAAGAGCTATTTATTACAATAAAGAAGAAAGTTTGGACGGCATCATTACCGATCAAATTCAAATCTTAAAGAAAAAAGGATTTGTACAAACAGGTGATGTGGTTGTAAATACAGGAAGCACACCTGTTCAGTTGCATTTGCCAACCAATATGATTAAAATTACTAAAGTTGACTAAAAATAAAAAAAGCGCTAATTGATTAGGGCTTTTTTTATACATTTAATGTACCATAGAACTCTATATTTATGTTAGAATCATTTGAAAAAATACCAGTTGTAATTTTCAAGAATCAAACGGAGGGATCCAATGCCTTGGCTAAACAAATAGCCAACTTGATCAAGGAAAAACAAGCACAAAAATTACCCTGTGTTTTAGGCATGGCAACAGGAGCCACTCCCATTCTGTTGTACAAAGAATTAGTACGCATGCACAAAGAAGAAGGATTGAGTTTCAAAAATGTGATTACCATAAATCTAGATGAGTACTATCCTATACCAAGAACTGCTTATCAAAGTTATTGGAGTTTTATGCATCGTCATTTATTTGACCATGTAGACATTGACCCAAAAAATATTTACTTACCCTCTTCTGAGTGGACCAAGGAAGAATTAAAAGAGAAATGTTTAGCCTACGAACAAATCATTGAAAAAATTGGAGGCATTGATTTACAAATATTAGGTATAGGAAAAAACGGACACATTGGATTCAATGAACCAGGCTCTAGCTTTCATTCCAAAACCAGAATCATTCACCTTGACCATCTAACAAGAATGGCCAACTTGTATGAGTGGCATGAATTAAGCAATGTACCTAAACTAGCCATTACTGTTGGTATTAGTAGCATCATGAAAGCCAAGAAAATTGTTTTATTGGCTTGGGGTAATAAAGCAGGCATCATTGCCAAAGCAGTAGAAGGAGTAATTACAGAACAAATTCCTGCGAGTGTTTTACAAAACCATGACGATTGCACTTTCTACATTGATGAATTTGCTGCGGCAGATCTTACCAGAAACAAATCCCCTTGGTTGACGGGTGCCAATGATTGGACACCTTTGATGATTAAAAAAGCGGTCATTGAATTAGCTTTAAAATTAGATAAAACCATTTTAAGCTTGACAGCAGATGATTACAAAGAAAATAGTTTAGCAGACTTATTGGTACTGAAAGAATCTGTTTACGATATCAACTTGCATGTATTTTACATGTTAAGAGATTCTATTACTGGCTGGCCTGGTGGCAAACCCAATGCAGTCATCCCTGCACATCCCGAACGAAGTACGCCGCATCCAAAAAAAGTATTGTTGTTCTCTCCACATCCTGATGATGACATCATTAGCATGGGTGGTACTTTTATGCGTTTACAAGAACAAGGACATGACGTACATGTAGCCTATCAAACCAGTGGCAATATTGCGGTGACCGATGAATTTGTGACCCGTTTCTTAGATTTTGCTGTTGGCTTCGAAGACTTATTTGGTATTGACAATAAAAAAAGTGAAGCAATTTTAAGTGCTGCTCGAACCTTTTTAGCAGGAAAAAAATCAACTCATTTAGACACTGCAGAAATTAGAGCCATTAAAGGTTTGATTAGAAGATGCGAAGCCAAGGCCACTTGTAGATATGTGGGCATTGCAGAAAACAACTACCATTTCATGGATTTGCCTTTTTATGAAACTGGCGCCATTGAAAAGAAACCAATGAGCGAATTAGACATTCGCATCACCATGGACTTACTAAAACAAATACAACCACATCAAGTGTATTGTGCTGGCGACTTGGCCGATCCGCATGGCACACATAAAGTTTGTTTAGATATTATATTTGAAAGTTTACGCCGACTAAAAGCCGAAGGAGAAGTTTGGGTTAAAGATTGTTGGGTTTGGTTGTACAAAGGCGCTTGGCAGGAATGGGATATTTCAGAAATTGAAATGGCTGTGCCTATGAGCCCAGACCAAGTAATCAAAAAGCGATTTGGCATCTTTATTCATCAGTCTCAAAAAGACAGTGTACCCTTCCAAGGCACAGATGCTAGAGAATTTTGGCAAAGAGCTGAAATTAGAAACGCCCATACTGCCGACTTATACGCACGACTTGGTTTGACCAAATACGCTGCTATTGAGGCATTTGTGCGCTGGCATTATTAGTCATCAGCCCAATATTTAAGGTTTTTACTTGGGAAAAATCAGATTTTAAGGTATATTTGCACCCCCTATAACTAGGGAAATGGCTGCGTAGCTCAACTGAATAGAGTACCTCACTACGGATGAGGGGGTTTTAGGTTTGAATCCTAACGCGGTCACTTAATAAAAAAGCCTCCTAAATTAAGGAGGCTTTTTTTATGCTTTAAATGGAATGTTAATCATTAAAACTTATGGCTTCCAACCACTCTATCAATTGGGTGATGGAACTTTTATTGATGGAAGCACTGATATTGTAATCTTTGTTCCAAAAAGTAAGCATTTTATTGTCCATGTATATATTGTCTTTCACAATGATATAATTGCCCCTGTCAAAAGTTGCTGATTTTTGATCATCCTCAATGATGGATGAGCCCTCTTTTAAATCCTTGATCAATTGGTTTATTTTCACTGGATCTGTAATAGTAATAGTATCCGATTCTTGTTGGTAGATGTACTTCTGATTCTTAAATATTATCTGAACCGTATTTTTTAATTCTTTGCTGGTATAAATGCTACAGATTAAACTTCCAATTTTAGTTTGGCTGACTGTGTTTATATTTTCTTTTATGACTGATTCTTCTTTGGCTTGCCCATAAGTCTGAGCGGCAATCAATAGTAGCAAAAAAAACATACTACGGGGGGATAGTAGCTTCATGTAGGGGGTTTAAGTTGAGGGCGAAATTATGATTTTTATCATAGAACTTCCCTTTTTGTTTTAGGAAATTATTTGATTTATCAGATTGATTTACAACATATTATAATTAATTTTTATAGATTTATGGTGCAGTATCCTTATCGTAAAGTATGCACCTTAATTTATATACTGTATTTTTGAGTAAATAATTTGTATTGAAACTAGCTTTCCTTTCTGTTGGCAAAACCAATGAACCTTATGTTAAAGAAGGCATTGAAAATTTTACTAAAAGAATTACCCATTACTACCCTATCCAATGGCAATTAATTACCCCTGCCAAAGCCACCGAGCCAGATCAAATAAAGAAAGCAGAAGCCCAATCCATTCTAAAAGCAATTAGTGCCACTGATGTACTTATTTTATTAGACGAAACAGGGACCATGCTGAGCTCTCCAGGTTTAGCTAAATTGATTCAACAAAAGGCCAATCAGAGTGCCCAAAGAATTGTTTTTTTAATTGGTGGCGCCTATGGGGTTGCCCATGAAGTCAAACAACGCGCTCAATTTACCTGGTCCTTATCAGAATTGGTATTTCCTCATATGTTGGTTAGATTGATCTTAGCAGAACAAGTTTACCGAGCATGCAGTATCTTGGCCAATGAAAAATACCATCACGAATAAATACCAATAAAATTATTATGAGTATTACTTTAACAATCACTATTGTCACGGTGGCCATTTCCATTGCTGCGATGTACAATGAAAACCTGATGGATAAATTAATTTTTCATCCCTATACGGTACATCAACAAAACCAATGGTACCGATTTTTTACCTCTGGTTTTATTCATGCAGATTTTATGCATTTGGCCTTTAATATGTTCTCCTTTTATATGTTTGGAGATTATGTAGAACAATATTTTACGATGATTTTTGGCGCTTCAGGCAGTAGTTACTTTATTATACTTTATATCTCTTCCTTATTGGTCTGTTTGATTCCAACTTACTTAAACCATTTTAAACAATACAACTACCGAAGCCTGGGTGCCTCTGGTGCAGTATCTGCTATTGTTTTTGTAGGTATTTTTTTACAACCCACTATGCAAATTGGATTTTTTATTATCCCTCCAATCATTCCTGGATTTATTTTTGGCCCAATCTATCTTGGCCTTACTGCCTACTTATCTAAACAAGGCCGGGGAGGCATCAATCACAGTGCCCATCTATGGGGTTCTATTTATGGGGTGGTATTTTTAATCGTCACGGCCCACTTTATTGGACATGTGGAAGTAGTGCGCTTATTTATAGATCAGATTAAGACTTATCTTGGTAGGTAATTTTTAAGACCTTAGTTGTTTGCGGCGTAATTTTAAATCGATCATCTAATCGGTGGCCCACTACCCAACAAATTTTATCTCCAACAGCTACAATACCCACTTGTTCTTTAATGGCTGGGCTTAATTTTAAACTACCCAAAAAATGATTGAGTTTCTTTTTCTTTCTTAAGCCCAATGGATAAAAATAATCTGTGGACTGCCAGGTTCTAAATAAAATGGGCCAGTCTAATTTAGCTGTATCTATATAAGCAATCTTTGAACTAGGATCTATATTTAAATTTTCTTTAGCCTCCAAAATTTCTAAATGCAAAGTTCCATATTTAGTTTGCAATACCCCTTCCCCAACATAAATAATTAAATGTTCTTTAGGCGTATCATTGGATACCATTTGAATGACTTGGTTGTATTTAATAAATCGGTGCGAAGGCGTGGCTATATAAGCCCCATTAGAGGCCTCCAATAATTTATGTACTTCGGTAATTTGAGCTGGTTTAAAACCATAAGATTGAATCAAACCCCAAGTATAGGTAGCATTGTCTTTGACCTTATTAAAATAACTGATGGGCAAGCTGGGTATGCCCTTTTTAATTTTAAACCCTTTTTTCCAAAACAAAGCTACCGAAGCCTCCACAATGGCTTCTGCTTCTTTTAATTTTTCAGCGGTGGAAAAAATATTTTCATTCACATTGGCATAAACTTCTTGAATTTGTGGAATGATTTTATTGCGAATTAAATTACGGGTGTAATCGTCTTTACTATTAGAGCTGTCTTCTACAAAGCTTAAGCCATTACTTGTGGCGTATTGTTTTATTTGCGCTTTAGTGAAAGGTAATAAAGGTCTTGCTAAGTTTAAAACATCATTGCGTCTAGCAGGAATACCTGTAAGCCCATGTAAGCCTGTTCCTCTAAATAGTTGCATTAACACTGTTTCTGCTTGATCATCTGCATGATGTGCTGTCAAGAGTACTTCTTCCTTTGCTAACAAGGATTCAAACCAAGCATACCTAATTTCACGAGCCGCTTCTTGCAATCCCATTTTATAAGTGGCTGCATATTTATTCGTATCTATATTATGTACTTTAAGGGGGACATTTAATTGCTTGGCAAATGCACGCACAAAATTTTCATCTCTTACACTTTCTTCTGCTCTTAATTGAAAATTAACATGGGCCAAAGTAATATTGGCTTTACAACGATGCATCAAATGTGCTAGTACAATACTGTCTACCCCGCCACTAATGGCAATTAAAAAATGCTGCTGCTTGAAGCTGAGCGCTGGAAACTTTTTCTCCCAATGTTTAGTAAAGTTTTCGAGCGTTAACATGCCAATCTAGTTGAGGTAATTATTTTTTTTGCTCTTTGGCCCAAGCGTCCTTTAGCGTAACTGTACGATTAAACACGAGGGCAGTTTTGGTGCTTGTGGTATCTTGATAGAAATAGCCCTTTCTTAAAAATTGAAAACGGGATTCTTTACTTTCTTCCAACAAGGCAGGTTCTCCCCAGGCATTGGACACCTTGGTCAAAGAATTGGGATTGATGTAATCTTTAAAATCACCTTCAGCACCTGCCACATCTTCTACCTTAAACAATCTATCATATTCATTTAAAACCACCGGTACTGCATGTTTTGCACTCACCCAATGTAAGGTACCTTTTACATGTATACCTGAAGTGTCTGATCCACTTTTGCTATCAGGAAAATAACTTGCATAGACTGTTTTGATATGGCCTTGTTCATCTTTATCAAAGCTGTCACATTTAATGATATAAGCACTTTTCAAACGAACCATTAAATCAGGCCCTAGTCTAAAATATTTTTTAGTAGGTACTTCCATAAAATCATCCCTTTCGATCCACAATTCTTTACTAAATGGAACGGCTCTCACCCCACCATTTGGATCTTCAGGATTGTTTTCTGAATGAAGTATTTCTTCCCCTAAATCATAATTCGTAATCACTAATTTAATAGGATCAGTGACTACCATTCTTCTTTGTGCAATTTTATTCAAATGCTCTCTAACACAAAATTCTAATAAACTAAAATCAATGATGTTTTCTCTTTTAGCAATACCTATTCTTTCGCAAAAATCACGAATACTTTCAGGGGTATAGCCTCTACGTCGCATCCCACTAATAGTAGGCATACGCGGGTCATCCCAGCTTTCTACATGATTTTCTTGCACCAACTGCAATAATTTACGTTTACTCATAATCGTATACGTCATATTCAGTCTAGCAAACTCATATTGCTTTGAAGGATAAATACCTAAATTTTCAATACCCCAATCATATAAGGCTCTATGTGGAATAAATTCCAAAGTACAAATCGAATGCGTGATTTTTTCAATGGAATCACTTTGTCCATGGGCAAAATCATACATTGGATAGATACACCATTTGTCTCCGGTACGGTGATGATGCGCTTTTTTGATACGATATAAAATAGGATCTCTCAAAAGCATATTAGGATTCGCTAAATCTATTTTTGCACGCAATACTTTAGTGCCATCTTCAAAAGCACCCGCCTTCATGTTTGTAAATAATTCTAAGTTTTCAGCAATACTTCTATTTCTATACTCATTGCCTACGCCTGGAGCAGTAGGTGTTCCTTTTTGTAAAGCAATTTCTTCTGGACTGCTATCATCTACATAGGCCAAGCCTTTCTCTATCAATTGAACTGCAAAACCATAAAGGGTATCAAAATAATCGGATGCGTAACATTCTTTTACCCAATCAAAGCCCAACCATTTTAAATCGGCCTTGATACTTTCTACATATTCTGTTTCCTCAGTAGTTGGATTGGTATCATCAAATCTTAAATTAGTGCCACCACCAAAATCTTTGGCCAAACCAAAATTCAAACAAATACTTTTGGCATGCCCTATATGCAAATAGCCATTTGGCTCGGGCGGGAACCTGGTCAAAATTGAGGCATGTTTCCCTGCTGCTAAATCTTGGGCAACAATTTCTTCAATAAAATTTAAACTTTTTTCTTCACTCATTGTAGATGGAACTATTCGGGTAAAGATACTAAAATAGGGCTCAAAAACCTACCCTTTGTACCCGTATAATTTTTGCAGTTCCAATACGATTTTTTCGATGTCTTTGTCATCGCCTTTGGCATCGTATTGTTGTTTTAAATTACTTCCAAAAACAAAGGCCACAGCTTGCCAAAAACCTGCATTGAATCCACCTTTGAACTCCTTGATAATTTCATAGCAATTGTTCCCGGTTTCTCTATTAATTAATTTCATTAATACCTTTCCTTGATACACAGATAAATTGGTCACTCTATCTGCAAAATCTCTTTTCAAATCCTTTTCCCTTGATTTAATGATTTGTTTTCTTTGGTGCTCATCTGGCACATGGGCCAATTGCAAATTTACTTCTGAAATAATTTTACCCGCTGTTTTAGCATAAGGATAAGTAACATAGACCGCATTTCTAAGTCGGGTCCAGTTTTGCCAATAATTTTTCCAATGAGCAGTTTGAATAGCATTGACCTGGGCAGGTGGCAACCATGATTGAGGGATGGTATCTCCTTCGGGGGTAATGAATGCCTCTACCCTCAAGGTATCGTAAGTGCCAGTTTGTGCTTGTATTTTAACAGCACCAATCATGGTCAAAACAAACACCAACAAATATATCAAACGCTTGCTCATATACATTGATCCACTAAATTAGAAAAAGTAACCTTAGCAAACCATTTATTTGGCTTTGAATTTTTTCACTCTATTAAAAGTGGCCAAGCCAAAACCCATGACCATCACTATAACCCCTATCCACAATATATTGATAAATGGAAATTCGTAGGCTTTTAAAGTAATTAGATTGGTTAATGACGCCGATTCCTTCACCCCTATTTCCAATATTCCTTTTTGCTGATCCACTACTTTATTAAAACTTAACACTAAGTTTTGAGCTTTTACCGTATCATAATTCGCTTGCAATGCCATGCCTTGTAATAAAATACTTGGACTAGCCTGATACTTTAAACCTTCTTTAGAAGTAACAGATAACTGCAAAACTAATTCATTACTTCCTGCTGGTCTGTTGGTGTTTGGATTAACTAGTACTTTGTCTAATTTGACATACCCATTACTATAAAAAATGGAATCCCCTATAGCCATTTGATGGGGTATAAAACTGCTGGTATCTTCTTTTGAATGATCTTGAAAAGAAGTAACATAAACGAAAATATCTTTGTTCCAATAATGTTTGGAAGAAGGATTGGCAGAAAAGCCTTCCATTCCTTTGTTGTTCTTTAAAACATCTGGATACAAGAAAAATTCTTCCTCAGTTTTTTTCTCTTTGAATTTTAAAACAAAAAATCTTTTGTCTAAAATATCAAAACTGTCTTGCACATAAGTCACCATGTATTTGCCCATGTCGGTGGCAATGCCTTCAAATAAAGTAATGTTTTCTTTTGGATTGCCAGCAGGACTTTTTTTGGATTCCATACGCAATGGACTGATGCCTGTGGTATTCCAACTTAAAACCGTTTTATTGGAGGAAGAGATTAAAATACCTACCAAGACTAGTCCAAAGCCAACGTGACCGATGGAAGCGCCGGCAGCTTTTAATTTTCCTTTTTGAACCGAGAAGAAGTAAAATAAATTGGCCACCACTGTAAAGATGGAGGCAAATAAAGCTACGTAAATGGCCACAGTAAAACCAATACCCTTCTCCGTATAGGTTACGCCAACAAAGAAATAAACCACAGCGGTCACAAGAAGCGCAATGAATAAAGGTAATTTTATTTTTTCTTTAAAATAATCTCCTGTAGTTCCTTTGAATTTTAAATATTGTCCAACCGCTGTCAATAAACCGATAATGATGGCTACAAATACCTGTACTTGATTGTGGGCAAAGGCTGCATCTTCGGGAGGTGCAATCTTGGTGCCAAACAATTTATTAAATACTGGAATAGAAGTAATAGAGATAATCACCACCGCTGATAAAAATAAAATCAAGGACCCCACTAGCATCCAAAACTCCCTGCTTTTAATTTCGTCTTCTTTTTGAGGAGCCTTCATATCCTTTATCCTTGCTATAAATAAAGTAAAATAAGGAAGCACAAAAATTAATAAGAAAAATAATAATTGGGTGTTCATTCCAAGGTCAGTAAAGGCATGTACTGATGTATCTCCCAATATGCCACTTCTGGTTAAAAAAGTAGAATACAAAACAAGTAAAAAACTAATTCCAAAAAAGAAGTAAGTTGTTTTTAAACTACCTCCAGTTTTTCTATAAATGATACAGGCATGTATGGCGGATACTAGAGTTAGCCAAGGTACTAAAGAGGCATTCTCTACCGGATCCCAGGCCCAATAACCTCCAAAGGTTAAACTCTCATAAGCCCAAGCAGCACCCATCATAATTCCTAAGCCCAATACACCTGCAGAAAAACTAGCCCATGGCAAACAATGATCCATCCAATCATGTTCTTTTTTTATTAAGCCTACCACTGCAAAGGCAAAAGGAATAGTCGTAGAGGCAAAGCCTAAAAATAAAATTGGCGGATGAATGACCATCCAATAATTCTGTAATAAAGTATTTAAACCTGTGCCATCTTTGATTAAATGCAAATAATCGGGACGTGAAAGTATGGGCCAATTCATTTCTTCTCTTAACAATAAAAATGGGCTGCTGCCTAATTTAGCATCAAAAATAAATAAACCTACCACCATGGTAGCCAACACGAATTGAACAAAATTCAAAACCATCATCACCCCATTGATATTGTTGTTCCATCTTTTTAATCTAGCCAGTACAAACAATCCTAATACAGAATGCCAAAAACTCCAAAGTAAAAAACTTCCTTCCTGTCCTTCCCAAAAACAACTTAATAAATATTGATAGGGCAAATTTTTATCACTATGCATGTAAGCATACTTGTATTCAAACAAGTGATTGGAAATAATATAAAATAGAACAATGAAACATGAAAACACAGAAAGCGCTTCTATGTAAAAAGCTACTTTAGCCAATCTGTTCCACTGTGCTTGTACCGATAATTCTTTTGAAAAAAAAGCTTTTGCAAAAGCAAAACTGGCCAATAAAGAAGCCACTAAACTTAGAATCGTTAAAAAATATCCTATTTGTCCAGGCAGCAACTGCTCCCCAATAAACTTTGTTGTATTCATTGACCTAATTAAAATAATTAATTGCTGATAGTTACTGGTTGATCTTTCATGGCATTGGGATTGTCCTTGTATTTAGAAGGACATTTCATTACAATCGCAGAACATTCAAAATGATCCCCTTGCACTTTACCTTTTAACACCAATCTTTCAGATTTTTCCATATCTGTAGGCATGGTATTGTGGTAAACCACAGAAATTTTACCACCTACACTGTCTTGTACATTAAATTGCAATAAATTAGGGTCTTTGACTGGATCGTATTGAACCGCTACAGACTTGTCCATTTTAACAATCAAGTTGACAAATTTGCCTTCTTTTTGCTTGGCGGAACCAATGGTTTCATAGCTACTTAAATCGCCTGTATAGCTAATCAATACCACAATGGCTACTGCAATTAATACCAATAAAATAAGATGTGTTTTCTTCATAGTGCAAAGTTAAACAAATGGGCTTAAATTGCACCAAATATTACAATACTAGAAACTAAAATTATATGCGTGTTTTTGACTATATCATTGTATGCAAAAGTCCCGATTTTAAAAACGTAGACCGGATTAGCCAATTCATGCTATTGATCTCTGTACTGGCCATATCCTATTCCCTCTATTTGGGCATATTTCCTAAGCCAGCACTCATTTTTGCCATCATGACTTCCTTTGTGAGCTGGTGGATTTTCTGTGTTTTTCAAAGAAAAAGAGGCAAAATACCCTATTACCGCTTGGGTTTATTATTGGCTTCCTGGGGCTGGTTTTTGCAACCCAATGGACTATTGATCGCTGGTATCTTTTTAATTGGGGCCTTGTTCGAAAGACAAGTGAAATTCCCCTATGAAATGGCATTTGACCCCACGGGCATAGTGATCAATACCTTTCCTAAGAAATATTATTCCTGGACCCTCATTCAAAATGCTTTAATCAAAGACGATTTGATTACCATAGATTTCAAAAACAATCAACTGATCCAAAAACAAATTAATGAGCCAGTAACTGCTAGCATAACAGCAGAATTTAATGCTTTTTGCACCCAACAAATGGCCAATTCTAATTTAATTAAATCCTAATTGATACCTTTACCCAATGTTACTAAAAAGCTCCCCTTATATTTTATATTCTGACGGCAAAGGCCAAATATTTGAAGACACTAGTTTGTATGTAACAGGCCGTGCTGGATGGGATGCTTATGAAGTGCCTCTAGAAGATTGGATAGAGTTACCCAATGGAGGTAGCTTGTATGAATTACCTGAAAGAAGAGGCATTGGCATAGATGTGGAAACTGGCGAAATGCGTATTTGTGAAAAAGGTTGGGCTGTGGCTGCCTTTATTCCTCCGGCACATACTGGTTTATATATAGCTGCTTATGAAACCCTAGCCAATGCACCTACACTACCCTTGTTTTGTTATACCGCTGTGGGCTGGCAGGATGGAAAAAATTATGTGCCCGCAGTAAGAATTGAAAAAGATATAAGACAGGACTGTGAAGGTTATGATCAAAAAATAATTGAAACAGGCACTCGTAAATTATTGGCCACCTATGGTCAAAATAGATTGGTCAAACATTTGATGGAAAATTGTTGCATGACCTATCATTGTCCTGCTGCAAGAAATTTTGCCATGGGCAGATGGGAATGTCCCATTCCTATTTCCCCTGCTTGTAATGCCAATTGTATAGGATGTATTTCTTTTCAACCTATTGAAGAAGAAATTATTTCAAATCAAGAACGTTTGGTATTTAAACCTACTGCAGCGGAAGTAGTAGAATACACAGTGCCCCATTTAATGACCGCTCCTTTCCCCATTGTAAGTTTTGGACAAGGATGCGAAGGAGAACCTTTATTAATGTGGGAGACCATGAAAGAAGCCATTATTGAAATTAGAAAACATACAGATAAAGGAAGTATTAATATTAATTCCAATGGTTCCAATCCAGTGGCTGTAAAAATTTTAGCAGAAGCTGGCTTAGATAGTTTAAGAGTAAGTACCAATTCGTTGCGTGAAAATATTTACAACGCCTACTACCGTCCTAACAATTATACATTTGCAGATATCAAAGAAAGTGTGCGTGTGATGTCTGCTGCAGGTAAATGGACCAGCATCAATTATTTTGTTTTTCCTGGCATGACCGATAGTGTAGAAGAATACGAGGCTTTAAGAAAATTCATCAAAGACACTGATTTAAAAATGATTCAATGGCGCAATTTCAATATTGATCCTGATTGGTATTTAGGTAAAATTGGCGTGACCGATATGGGTGAGATTATGGGTATCAAACAAATGATGGATTTAATTCAAGAAGAATTTCCGAATTTAAAATTTGGTTATTTCAATCCACCTATCGAAAGAATCAAAGGAGATTTTACTAATAATTTCGCACACCATTGAGAAGGCAAAATCAAATAGGCGCTGCGCTAGCCATTACTTCAAGTGTGATTTGGTCAGGAAATTTTATTGTATCTCGTTATGCCATTCATTTATCAGGGCCTATTAGTTTGGCTTTTTTTAGATGGACGGTGGCCACCATTTGTATGTTTCCATTTGCTTATAAAAATTTTAAAGCAGAAATTTCCATTTTCAAAACCAACAAAGCTTATTTCTTTTGGATGGGATTAATTGGATTTGCCATCTACAATACCTTAATCTATACTGCGGGCCATCATACAACCGCCATTAATATGGCCCTATTTGGATCAACGGTGCATCCTATTGTTGCGGCATTACTAGCCGCCTATTTTGTGAATGAAAAATTACATTGGAAAAATATAACAGGCATAGTGCTTGGCTTAGTAGGTACCCTCTATTTATTAACCAAGGGTGAAATATCCAATATTGTTCATTTTCAAATCAGTGCTGGAGATTTATGGATGATTGGGGCAGGCATTTGTTTTGGTACCTACAATGTTTTTGTGCGTAAAAAACCAGCAGGTATTTCTAACAAAAGTTTTTTATTGGTTTTATTTGCCCTAGGTGCCCTTTTACTTTTTCCTGCAGCCATTTATGAAATGAATTATATTCAACCAGTAGTGTTGAATATCCATTTATTATGGATCGTCTTATACATAGGCATTGGCAATTCTACCATCTCCTATTTAATTTGGAACAATGCCATTCAAAAAATTGGCGCTGGCAAGGCTGCACTTTTTGGCACATTGATTCCGCTGCTTAGTTCCATCGAAGCTGTTTTATTTTTAGGCGAAAATTTTTCTACAGCACAAGTTATCAGTGGATTGATTATTGTTACAGGCATTGTAATCAATACTTGGCCAAGCCCCATCAAACCCATTGTTCATCCATCCTAATTATTGCAGATGAGTAACACGGTCATAATTTTATGTTTCATTGCATTTTTAGCAGGATTTGTAGATGCCATTGTGGGCGGAGGAGGACTCATTCAAACGCCAGCAGGCCTAATTTTATTTCCCAATGAACCAATTGCCAGGGTGATAGGCTCATTAAAAATTCCTTCTTTCACAGGCACTTTTTTTGCCGCCAGACAATATTTAAAAAAAGTAAAAATTCCTTTTCCAAGATTATTGCTTTTTACCAGCATTGCATTCATTGCTGCTTTTACTGGCTCCTATTGTTTGACCCTAGTAAGCAATGCTTTTATGAAACCTGTAATTTTTATTGTTTTGATACTCATTGCGCTTTATACTTATACCAATAAAAATTTAGGACTTGAAATACAAAGCGTCCATTTTCAATTCAAATGGTACAAAGGGGCAGCTATCTGTTTGGTGATTGGTTTTTATGATGGATTTATTGGCCCGGGTGCAGGCAGTTTATTGGTACTGGCATTTATTAGTATACTAGGATTTGATTTTCTTCAGTCCAATGCCCATGCAAAAATGGTCAACCTTGCCACTAATTTAGGCTCCATTGTATTGTTTGTATTAAAGGGTTCCATTCTATGGTCGGTGGCTTTGCCCATGGCCTTATGCAATGCAATGGGCGGATTTTTAGGTTCTAAAATAGCTATTGCAAAGGGCAATAAGTTCATTAGACGCATTTTCTTACTAGTGATTATTGTCACCCTTTGCAGATTGGGTTATGATGTATTTTTACATTAATTTTATAGCATGCAATTAAGTTTCGAACTATCAAAAAATATTAAAGCAGGTGTATACACTTTTTTAATATGTATTGTTTTGTCTTTATTGTTTGTAGTAATGCATTGGCAACAAGCGGCTCCTACCATTATTCCGCCAGAAGCAGCTTACATGGAAGTGAATTTGGGCAACAGTACCACAGGCCTTGGCGATGTCGCTCCAAAAAGCAAAGAAGCCCCAGCACCAGAACTGGGAGCAAGTAAAAGAGTAAAAGCAAGTGCCATCAATAAGTCGGTAAAAATAAATGCACCTTCCAACGATCCTAATGATGAAGCCATTCGTTCCGAAAAAGCAAAAACCAATATCAAAAATTTACCGCTACCACCTGCGGCCAAACCAAAAGCATTAATGGGAAAATATGCAGGCGGCAATGGTAAAGGCGGTAACAATCAAGACAGTTACAATAATGTCAAAGACCAGGGCATTGCAGGTGGTAAAGGCGATCAAGGGGTGGCCAACGGAAGTATTGATGGGAAAAATTATTCAGGTAGCGCTGGCCCTTTTGTCACCAAAGGAGATAGAAAGGTAACTAAGGCCTATACATTTAATGGTGATGTAGAAGCGGCCACAATTTATGCAGAGATTGAAGTGAACCCTGCTGGTCAAGGAAAATTTATACAAATTGTCAAAGGTTCTTCTTCCAATGATCTAAAATATAAAAAAGCCATCGTTGAATACTTAACTAAAATTAATTTCAATAGCGCCGGTCATAGTTCCATGGTCACTGTTAAGTTTAAATTCGAAGTTCAATAATACCAAATGTCTTATCAAGCCTCCATCGACTACTTGTACAGTCGCTTACCATTATTTAGTAGAATTGGTGCGGCCGCCATTAAAAATGATTTGCACAATACCCTGGAGATTTGTAAATTCTTAGACGATCCGCAAAATAAAATTAAAACCATTCACGTGGCTGGCACCAATGGAAAGGGATCTACCAGCCATATGTTGGCCGCCATTTTTCAAGCAGCAGGTTATAAGACTGGCCTGTACACTTCGCCCCATTTGTATGATTTTAGAGAACGCATTAGAGTAAATGGGGAAATCTGTACCCAAGATTTTGTGATTAATTTTACCAATAAAATCAAACCAATTATTGAAAAAATTGAACCTTCTTTTTTTGAAATAACCGTAGGTATGGCTTTTGATTATTTTGTACAAGAAAAATGCGATATCGCCATTATTGAAACTGGCCTTGGCGGAAGATTGGACAGTACCAATGTAATAAACCCTATTTTAAGTATCATCACCAATATTGGTTGGGACCATATGAATTTATTAGGCAATACTTTGGAACTAATTGCTTCAGAAAAGGCAGGCATCATCAAAGAAAATGTGCCAGTAGTCATTAGCGAACGTATCGAGGCTACTACAAAAGTTTTTGAAAATAAAGCCCAAGCAGTCCATGCCCCTATTTATTTTAGTGAGGACTTTTTAATGGATACTCATTTTGAAAACAATTGGGATTTAGCTAAATTTTCATTCACGCAACCTTTGTTTCATTTATTAAAGACCCCCTTATTTCAAGAAAACTTTAACATTGACTGCGATTTACCAGGAAAATATCAAGCAAAAAATTTAAAAGGTGTTTTAGTAGCTGCGCAATTATTGGCAGACATGGGTTGGAAACTCAATGCAGCAAATATTAGCACCGCCTTGACACGAATAAAAGAAACAACTGGACTAATGGGTCGTTGGGAATGTATTGCCACTAGTCCAAATATTATTTTAGACGTAGCCCACAATGAACATGGCATTAAAGCGATGTTGGATCAGTTGGCCACTATGCATTATGCTCATTTGCACATCGTCACCGGAATGGTAAAAGACAAAGATGTTGCAGCTGTATTAAAACTATTGCCCACCAAGTCCAATTACTATTATACCCAATCACATATCCCCAGAGCCCTTACTGCTAATGAACTTGCGGCACAAGGAAATGCCCTTGGATTGAAAGGTATTTGCTACGAGGACGTAAACAAAGCCATTCTTGCAGCCAAAGAAGTTGCCAACCCTAACGATTTGATTTTAGTGATTGGCAGCGTTTACTTAGTAGCTGAAGTGGATAGAACTAGGATTAAATAATTACCAGCCTTTTTGTTCACACAAGTTTTTAATATGCGCTATATGATGTTTGCCATGCCAGGAGTATATGGAAAGCATGTCCCATAAACTTACGTCCGCATTGCGTACAGGATGAAATAATTTTCTTTGCCACTGTTCATCGGTCATTGATTCTAATAAATTGGCCCAACGCTCGTGCAGTGCATGTAAGATGGTAGTTGAATAATTGATTGGGGTTAACAAAGCATCTGCTGTATTGATCCAGGCTTTTTCATCATAAGTTTTAATCGGAGGTACTTCTTCAGTCAAAGCCAATTTAAAACGAATAAAAGCATTCATGTGACTGTCTGCCATATGATGAATTAATTGATGCACTGTCCAACCTCCTTCTCTATATGGAGTATCCAATTGAGCCTTGTCTAAATGTTGTACGGTCAATTCTAAATTTCTAGGGGCTACTCTTATTTCATGTATCCAAGCTTTTTTTGTAGCTTCTGTAAAAGGCATGGCTTCAAACTTGCCAATGGGATAACGTGGATCTTGTGTCATACTATTCAATTTATATGATTATTATTAATTAATTATTTAGCTGCTTCATTAGTCTTCTCTCCATGCCTTACCTGTTTTATGAATAAAAACATCTTCCAAATTGGCCTTTTTAACTTCTTTTACTTTCTCAAAACCAGAAGCCACCAATTCATCAATCAATTCATTGGGCGTATTGATGACAATAATTTCTCCACTATCAATGATGGCCACTCTATCACATAAAACTTCCGCTTCATCCATATAATGCGTGGTAATAATTACCGTTGTGCCGTTGTCTCTGATTTCTTTGATCAAATCCCATAAATTTCTGCGCGCTTGTGGATCCAAGCCCGTAGTAGGTTCATCTAAGAATATAATTTTGGGCTGATTGATTAAGGTAGTGGCAATAGAAAATCTTTGTTTCTGTCCCCCGCTTAATTCCTTGAATTTTGCTTTGGCCTTATCTTCTAAATTTACTTTTTTCAATAAGGCCATGGGGTCCACCTTAGTTTGATACAAACCAATAAACAATTGCATTAGTTCGGTTAAATTTAAATTGGGATAAAACCCAGCTGTTTGTAACTGAACGCCGATAATTTTTTTGATGGACTCAGGGGATTCATCTATGCTTAATCCATGTACCCAAACTTCCCCACTGGTTTTTTCTCTTAATGTTTCAATAATTTCTAAGGTCGTGGATTTGCCTGCACCATTGGGGCCTAATAATCCAAATATTTCTCCTTCAAATACCTCAAAGCTAATCCCCTTTACCGCTTGGAAGCTACCATAAGTTTTTACTAAATTTTTTACAGCGATAATAGGCAATGCAGACATTTCAGCTTATTTGAATAACAAATTTAACTGCTTTTGGGCGCTATGCAAAATGAAAACTTGCCTAAGTCCCTTATCTTTGTCAAAAGTATCAAAATAATGAAAGTAGGCATATTAGGCGGAGGTCAATTGGGAAGAATGTTATTGCAAGCAGCGGCTAATTTTGATCTGACTACTTATGTATTAGAAAACGATGCCCAATGTCCTGCTGCACATTTATGCCATCATTTTACCTTGGGCAATATTCAGGATTATGATGCAGTCTATAATTTTGGGAAAGACTTAGATGCCCTCACCATAGAAATTGAAGCCGTGAATGTTGAGGCCTTAGAACAATTGGAAAAAGAAGGCGTTAAAGTGTACCCAACCCCTTCGGCCATTCGCACCATCAAAAACAAGATATTACAAAAACAGTTTTATAAAGACAACGAAATTCCTACGGCTCCATTTTTTATTACCCAAGCTGCTGCTGAGGTTTTAGCACATATCGATTTTTTACCCGCCGTTCATAAAATGGGCGAAGGGGGTTACGATGGCAAAGGAGTACAAATCATTCAAAGCGATAAAGACCTTGCACTGGCTTTTAATGTGCCCGCTGTATTAGAACAAAAAATAAAAATTGCTACCGAAATAGCTTTAATTGTAGGCATGAATGCAAAAGGAGAAACTATTATTTATCCTCCTGCGGAAATGATCTTTGATCCTGTATATAATTTATTAGACTATCAATTAAGCCCAGCGAAATTAGAAGAAAAAGTTTTATGGAAAGCAGAAGCCATTGCGCGTAAAGTGGTGAAAGGATTGAATAGCCCAGGCTTATTTGCCATTGAATTATTTATTGATACTGCAGGTGAAATTTGGGTGAATGAAACAGCGCCTCGGGTACACAATAGTGGCCACCATACCATTGAAGCCAATTTCAGCAGCCAATACGATATGCTGCTTAGGATTTTATTGGATTATCCTTTAGGCAATACAGATGCTATCTTACCATCGGCCATTGTAAATATTATTGGAAGCGAAGGCCATACAGGTCCAGTGTTTTATGAAGGCTTAGATGAAGTACTTAAAATGGACAATGTATTTGTACATATTTATGGTAAAACACATACCAAGCCTGGAAGAAAGATGGGCCATGTAACTATTATCAGTAGTGATTATCAGGATTTAACACATAAGGCCAACAAAATTAAACATACTTTAAAAGCCATCACTCAATAGCTTTTCCTTGGCTTAAATTTTTGGCTTTAAGATGATTTTTTTTACCTGTAAGTTTTTAAAGTAGCCCACTCCTATAATGCTTTTCAATTGCAAACCTGGTGAATTTTTATTAGGGCCGAAATTTTTAATCTTATCGTCATAAATTAAATCCAAACTATAATTGGCGGAGAAGTTTTTATTGATTTTAAAAGTGAACATATTGGTCATGTACAAATTTATATTTTCAGGCTTATCATAATAGTTGGAGAAAAAATCGGCACGCCCTTTATAGGTAATATTAGGCGCAATTATATTGTTGTAATTTACGGTCACAAACAAACCAGTTTCTTTGTACACTTTTTCTCCTTTGGGTACCCCATAACTACCCAAATCTGATAGTTTGGTATTCAACAATAAAGTAGTTCTTGAAGTAAAGGGAGAAAAGAAAACCGAAAACATTTTATTGGGTTTATAATCTAAACCCGCAGATAAGATAATATAAGCAGGTGCAAAAAATGAAGAGGTAAAATTAGCATTGGTTCCACTAAAACTATAGCCATCAAACAGTTGAGAACGAAAATTAAATAAGGCAGATAAATACCAGACCCCAGTAGTGTCAATTCTATAGCCATACTTACTTAACAAATCTACCCGATCGTCATTTTTTCTACTACCTATACTGGTGGATTGAACAAAGCCAAGATTGACATCAAAATTATTATCCCAACTTTGTCTTGGTTTTTGGTAATAAGCAAAATAATTAAAGTAGGTATTGATGGACATATTAAAATTATCTCCACCTGCTGCCCAATTGCTCAATGAACTTTCGGACAAATTAAAGTTATACATCCCTCCTTGCTTCCAATTAAAATAGGCCGTATCAGAGACTCTTGTTACAGTTCGTGAAGTTTCGGACCTTAATTTAGTCACCCCTATATTTTGGGCATTTGACCAATGAAAAAGACATATAAATAGTAAAATGTAAACCCCTTTAAGCATCACCCTTATTTTACTCAAATATAAGCAGGGATCACTAAATCATTGATTGTTAATTATATATAAATAATTAACAACTGTTTCCAGATTTTCCTTTTAAGGGTTTCATTATCAAATAATTAGAAGAATTGGCTGACAAGTTGACACATTCTGTTTTTTTAACTAAATTTGCGTTTCAAAACCAGTAGGAATGGAATTATTTACAACGGCCACCAAGGTGCATGATGAATTGAGACAGGGGGAAGCCTATGTATCTACTCAAAGCAAGGCCCCTTTTTCCAAGTTCTTTATGATCGAAAGTTATGGCTGTGCCATGAACTTTGCGGACAGCGAAGTAGTAGCTTCCATTTTAGAAAAAAATGGATTTGGTAGCACAAAAAATATTGAACAAGCCGATTTAATCCTCATTAATACTTGCTCTATTAGAGAAAAAGCTGAACTCACAGTTCGCAAAAGACTCACGGAGTTTAGAAAATACAAAGAACAAAAGCCAGGAATGTTGGTGGGTGTTTTAGGCTGCATGGCCGAAAGATTAAAATCAAAATTATTAGAAGAAGAAAAATTGGTGGATTTAGTAGTAGGCCCTGATGCTTACCGTACCCTCCCCGATCTAATTATAGAAGCAGGTACTGGACAAAAAGCAGTTAATGTTTTATTAAGTAGAGAGGAGACTTATTCCGACATCTCTCCTGTTCGTTTAGACAGCAATGGTATTAGTGGATTTGTTTCTATTATGCGTGGATGTAATAATATGTGTAGTTTTTGCGTCGTGCCTTTTACAAGAGGAAGGGAAAGAAGCAGGGATGCTTTTTCGATTGTGGCAGAATGTAAAGATTTATTTGACAAAGGCTACAAAGAAGTCACCTTGCTTGGACAAAACGTAGACAGTTATTATTGGAACAATCCTGAAACCAATACGCAGGTTACTTTCGCGCAGCTATTAGAAAGTGTCGCTTTAATTAGTCCCTTATTAAGGGTTCGATTTAGTACTTCCCATCCTAAAGACATTACAGATGAAGTTTTGTTTACCATGATGAAGTACCATAATATTTGCAAATACATTCACTTACCTGTGCAAAGTGGTAGTACTCGGGTTTTGCAATTGATGAACCGTACCTATACCCGCGAATGGTATTTAGCAAAAGTGGCGCGCATCAAAGAACTCATGCCTGAATGTAGCATTTCCGCAGACATCATTGCTGGCTTTTGTACCGAAACAGAACAAGACCATCAAGACACCATGAGCATTATGCAATTGGCGCAGTATGATTATGCTTATATGTATTTTTATTCCGAGCGTCCAGGCACCCTTGCAGAAAAAAGATATGAAGACGATGTTCCTTTGGAAATTAAAAAAAGAAGATTACAAGAAATAGTAGATGTGCAATGGCATTTATCCAATGAAAGTAATAAAAAAGAATTAGGAAAATCCTACGAAGTATTGATTGAAGGCAATAGTAAAAAGAGTGATGCAGAATGGATGGGCCGAACTAGTCAAAACAAAGTAGTCGTTTTTCCTAAAGCGAACAATGGCAGCATCTCTAATTTAAAAAAAGGAGATTATGTGCACATCCTTATAACAGATTTTACGAAAGGCACTTTAATAGGCGCCATAAAAAATAATTAAAATGGATTTACAAGCATTAAAAAATAGATTCAGCATCATTGGCAACACCCCTGCCATCAATTATGCATTGAATACTGCGGAGCAAGTTGCTGGCACTGATTTGACCGTGCTGATTGTGGGAGAAAGCGGTGTGGGTAAAGAAGTTTTTTCTCAAATCATTCATAGTTTGTCTGCAAGAAAACACAATCCTTTTATTGCAGTCAACTGTGGCGCTATTCCAGAAGGCACCATCGATTCAGAATTGTTTGGCCATGAGAAGGGTTCTTTTACTGGTGCAGTAGATAGTAGAAAAGGTTATTTTGAAACTGTTAGTGGAGGTACTATATTTTTAGATGAAATTGGGGAATTGCCATTAGGTACCCAGGCAAGGTTGTTGCGTGTATTGGAGACTGGTGAATTCATTCGTGTAGGCTCTTCCAAGGTACAAAAATCAGATGTGCGTGTGGTAGCAGCTACTAATAGAGAATTATTAGAGTTTACACAAAAAGGGAAATTTAGAGAAGACTTATACTACCGATTGAATACCGTGCCCATCAGAGTGCCTTCTTTAAGAGACCGCAAAGAAGACATTCCTTTATTGTTTAGAAAATTCGTGGTGGATTTTGCAGAAAAATACAAAACCAAACCTATTTTCTTAGATGAAGAAGCGCGTAATTTATTAACGCAATATCCTTGGCCGGGCAATGTGCGTGAATTGAAAAACATTGCGGAACAAATTTCAGTATTGAGCAAAGAAGAGCATATCAATGCCGAAGTATTGGCTAGCTTCTTACCCGTTCAAAATTTTAATAGTGTGCCCATGGTTACAGGCAATACCCCAGTGGGTGAATTTGCCAATGAAAGAGAAATCTTGTATAAACTTTTCTTTGATATGAAAAAAGACGTGAACGAATTAAAGAAAATGTTTTTAGAAATCTTACAAAACCCAAGCATTGCTGGAACCAATAATTCAAATTTCAATAAAGAATCTTTGATCAATGAATTAAAAGAGGATTTGATGCCTACAACTCATACCAGTCACCATGCCTCCCCTATCAATTCAAGCGTACACCTGAGTTCCCCCCAACCTATTATCATTGACAATGAATTAAATGGCCATTATGAAGTAGAAGAATCCTTAAACATTATGGATAAGGAAAAAGAACTAATTTTAAAGGCATTGAAAAAGCATCGTGGTCGTCGCAAGGATGCCTCCACAGACTTAGGCATCAGTGAAAGAACTTTGTATAGAAAAATAAAAGAATACGATATTGAAGAATAATTTTATATCCATCAGAATGAAAATGACGAAACTGTATTTATTTAAATCTTTATTATTTACTTTATTGGTTGGTACTTTAGTGACCAGCTGTGGTATCTATAGTTTTAGAGATGCGGTGATTCCAGAAAATATAAAAACGGTTAAAATTGGCTTCATCGAAAACAAAGCCAGGTATGTGAACCCACAGTTGGCGCCCATGCTTACCGATAAGTTGCAGCAAAAAATTATTAGTGGTACCAAACTTACCCGCACCAACAGCGATGAAGCACATTATCAAATATATGCCACCATTACCAATTACGATCCTTCACAAACTGTAGGTGTCAGTGACCAAAAATCTAGCACCAACCGATTAACGGTGACAGTGCATGTTTTATTGAAAAAAACATTGGAAAATAAAGAACAAGAATTTGATGTCACCAGAAACTTTGATTTTTCAGCCAGCTTAACTTTGCAAGCAGCGGAAAGTCAATTGATGGATGACATACTCAGAAATATTACAGATGATATCTTCAATCAAATATTTTCAAACTGGTAAGCCATGTCAACTAGCCTAATCAATTCAATATTAAACCAGTGGACTGGACATACCAACTTAACCACCATTGAAACTGCCGATTTAGAGCAATGGGTAAATGTACACCCCTATAGCCCTAGCCTTCAATTGTTGTTGGCCAAAAAATATGAAATGGTGGCCTCGCCCCTGCAGGCTGCTCAATTACAAAAAACCAGTGTTTATTTTCCGAGTAATTTACAATTGCATTATTTGCTACAAGCACAGGAAGAAGATGTTTTATCGGCCCCCATGGAACAGAAATTATCCAGTATAATCTCAGATCAATTGGCCCAATTCAAAGAACCTGTGCAAGCAGCTAGTTTGCCCTTTGAGGCAGAATTGACCCCACTCCAAAAAGATTATTTTGAAGCCCAAGGCATTGCCATTGACCTATCCAAAATACCTCAGGATAAGTTTACCAAACAATTAAGGAGCTTTACTGCCTGGCTAAAAGTGCTTAAAACCAAGGATGGCAGCCCTCAAATAGCTGAATTAGGCGAAGAACAGGAAAAAGCGATTGCTGCCATAGCAGAAAAAGCCAATACCACGGCCGATGTCATTACCGAAGCCATGGCAGAAGTTTGGCTAAAACAGGGCAATAAACGCAAGGCAATTGACGTCTATTCTAAATTAAGTTTTATTTTTCCTGAAAAATCCGTTTATTTTGCGTCTAGAATAGAACAACTAAAACAAAGAAAATGATAACACTTTATTTGATATTGATTATTGCAGCCTGTGTAGGCCTTGGATTTATGGTTTTGATTCAGAATCCTAAAGGGGGTGGTTTAAACGCCAATGTAGGCGGTTTGACCAATAATTTCATGGGTGTTAAGCAAACTACAGATGTATTGGAAAAAGGCACTTGGATATTCGCTGCTGTCATTGCAGTATTAGCGATGACTTCTACCTTATTTTTAAGAGCTGGAGGTGGTTCAGATGGAGACAAAGGTTTATTGAACAAAGTAAATACTTCTGTTACAGCACCTGCGGCACCTGCACCAGTTGCTCCAGCTCCTGCTGCTCCTTCTAATACCCCTGCAGCGCCAGTTAAAAAATAGCATTATAATCTTAAAGTAGCTTGCTTTAAAGCAACTTGCTTAGTTTAAGATAAAATATTTATCCCTCCCCAGCAATCGGGAGGGATTTTTATTGTATTATTGGATACCCTTTTAAACTAAGTTTGAAGCGACGCACAATGAAAAAAATATTTTACTTAGTCTTATTAATTTTAGTGGTTTATACCTATTACAATGTATTGCTTAAAACCACCCATTTTGCGGGTGAGAAAACAAGCTTTGTTTACCAACAAAAAGGACTTTCCGATTTGGCAGATACCTTGGTGGCTAAAAAAATTATTTTAGACAAGCCTAGCTTTTTAGTTTTTGCTAAAATTTTAAAAGTAGAAGACAAACTAAAACCAGGAAAATTTTTAGTCTTAAAAAATACCAGCCTGCTTTCCTTGCTTCGTATGTTAAGGAACAACCAACAATTAAAAGTAAAGTTTGTCTTAAATAAAGTAAGAACTAGGGCAGAATTAGCCAAATTAATCGCAACTAGTTTTGAAACTGATAGTGCTGCTTGTGCTTTGTATTTGAACAGCAACGACTCCTTAGCCAAATTTCAAACAGATACCACCCAATTATTGACCTTATTTATTCCCAATACGTATGAGTTTTATTGGTCAACACCCATGACTAAATTTATACAAAAGATGAAAGCAGCTTCGGAACAATATTGGAATAGCAACAATAGAATTCAAAAAGCCAAGGCCTTGGGCTTAACAAAAAATGAAGTGTATACTTTAGCCTCCATTGTAGAAGAGGAAACTAATTACGATTCAGACAAAACAATTATCGCAAGTGTCTATCAAAATAGACTCAAGAAAAACATGCCCCTGCAAGCCTGCCCTACCATCAAATATGCCATGCAGGACTTTACCTTAACTAGAATTTATGATAAATATTTAAGCAACCCTTCTTTGTATAATACCTATCGCCACAAAGGATTGCCTCCTGGACCTATTGGCACACCTGCCCCTAAAACCATCGACCTAGTCTTAGATGCCCCAAGTACGGAGTATATTTATTTTGTGGCTAAATCAGATTTTAGCGGCTACCATCATTTTAGTGCTGATTATAAAGAACACATGCAGTATGCTAGAGCTTATCAGCTTAAACTAGATGAATACCAAGCAAAGAAGAAGCAAAAAGAACTTTTAAAATAACTTGTAGATTTATCCCCTAAACTAATTTTCCTTGAACTTGTTTCAATCAATTAAAAATACTTTTTTCACCGTCTCCAGACCTCCGTTTTTATTTTTAAAACGAAAAGCCAAAGGCATTTATATTCCAGGCTTTCAGCATGTCAATTTGTATCAAGTGATTAAATTTTTATTTAAGCAACTAAACACTTTAGGTTTATACGATCGTGCCTCAGCCATTTCTTTTAATTTAATCATGGCCTTGCCCGCAGGCTTTTTGTTTTTGTTTTCTATCATCCCTTATTTCCCCTCTACTTTTAAAGTAAAAAAACAAATTCTTTCGGTGTTCAAAGATATAGCACCCAATTCAAGTACGTATAAATTTATCTTAGACATCATTAACGATTTACTCAGTCAACACGTAGGAGTTTTTTCATTTGGATTTTTATTGCTCTTATTTTATGCTTCTAATGCCATGACCGGCATCATCAGAAGTTTTGACAAATCGATTATGCAAAACAAGCCCTTCTTTTTACACCAAAGAATGCGGGCCATTCGTTTGACCATTATGTTAATCTTATTGGTATTTGCAAGTATTTTGGTATTGATTGGGCAAGATCAATTGACCACCTTACTGAGAGAAGTATTTGACATTAAAAGAAAAACCATTGTCCCTTATTGGAATACTGTAAGATGGGGCGTGATTGTACTATTATTGTTTTTTGGTAATGCTTTCATTTACAAGTATGCCCCACTCATTAAAGAAAAGTGGTCCTTAATGTCGCCAGGTGCCCTGCTCTCTACACTACTGATGTTGATAACCACATTGGGCTTTTCCTATTGGGTAAACCATTTTAGTAGTTACAATAAAATTTATGGATCTATTGGAACCGTATTGGTGGTCATGACACTCGTCTACATCAATGCGTTGATCCTACTTATAGGATTTGAATTAAATGTAAGTATTGAAGTGCTCAAAAAAGAACAAAACCAACTAGACACACTTTAAGCTGAGTAATTATTTATTGGCCATGTCAGGAATCTCATCTACTTTATAAGCCCCTGCCTCTAATTTAGCCTTGGTTTCGCTAAATGCTTTTAAAGTTAAATCAATTTCATTCTGTGTATGGTCTGCTGTAGGAATTAATCTGTAAATAATATGTCCTTTCGGAATCACTGGATACACTACAATCGAACAAAATATTTTATAGTTTTCTCTAATGTCCATCACCATGGCAGTGGCTTCTTCTACACCACCTTTCATATATATTGGCGTCACCACTGAATCGGTTTTACCAATATCAAAGCCTTTTTCTTTTAATCCATTTTGTAAAGCCAAGGCGTTTTTCCATAAATTAGCTTTGAGTTCTGGTTTTGACCTAAGCAATTCCAAACGCTTCAAATTGCCAACCACATACGGCATGGGTAAGCTTTTTGCAAAAATTTGTGAACGAATATTGTAACGAATGTAATCAATAATGGTTCTTGGCCCTGCCATAAATGCACCTATGGAAGCCATACTTTTTGCAAAAGTAGAAAAATACAAATCAATCTCCTCTTGACAACCCTGCTCCTCTCCTGCACCCGCACCCGTTTTTCCTAAAGTGCCAAAACCATGTGCATCATCCACCAATAAACGAAAGGGAACTTTCTTTTTTAAGGCAGCAATTTCTTTTAATTTTCCCTGATCACCTGCCATTCCAAATACGCCTTCTGTAATTACTAATATACCGCCAGCATTTTGTTTGTCTGTTAAAGCTTGCGCTCTTAGCAATTGCTTTTCACAATCTTCTAGATCATTGTGTTTGTATACAAATCGATGACCTGGGATCATTCTTAAAGCATCAATAATACATGCATGACATTCTGCATCATATACCACTACATCATGTCTACCGCAGATAGCATCTATCGCACTCATGATGCCTTGGTAGCCATAATTCATTAAAATTGAATCTTCTTTAAAAACAAAGGCGGCCAATTCTTTTTCTAGTTGCTCATGCAAATCACTGTTTCCACTCATCATTCTTGCACCCATGGGTAAAGCCAAACCATACTTTGCACTCGCCTCTGCATCTGCTTTTCTTACTTCTGGGTGATTGGCTAGTCCCAAATAATTATTCAAACTCCAGACAATCATTTCTTGCCCTCTAAACTTCATCTTAGCACCAATCTCGCCCTCTAGTTTGGGGAAAGCGAAATACCCATGCGCTCTTTCACGGTATTGACCAATAGGACCATAGTTCTTGATCAATCTTTCAAATATATCTGACATATTATCTTTTTATATTAAGCAAATTTAATGTTTTTTTTCACTTTATTAGCACAATAAATAGACGTAAATTGCGAATATAAAGCACCCTAATAAGGTGCCCTTTTACTTTTTAAAATCAAAACCATGAGATTCATCAGTTTTCTATTTTTTTTCTTTTTTGCAGTGCAAGTGAATGCGCAAAAGACTAAACTACCTGCAAATACTCCTATCAAGCCAAAATTAGTGGTGGGTATTGTAGTAGATCAAATGAGGTGGGATTACGTGAATCGTTTTAGCCCTTTTTTTAAAAATAAAAATGGATTTCTTCGTTTTGTAAATGAGGGTGCTTCTTGCAACAATACCATGATTCCTTATGTACCTACCGTCACCGCTTGTGGGCATGCTTGTGTTTATACTGGAAGCGTTCCTTCCATTCATGGCATCACAGGGAACAATTGGTTTGACAATGTAAAACAAAGAACTGTTTATTGTGTCGAAGACAATACTGTACAAGCAGTGGGGAGTAGTAACAATAGTGCAGGTCAAATGAGTCCTATAAATGTTTGGACAACTACCATTGGTGATGAATTAAAATTGGCTAGTAATTTTAAATCTAAGGTCTTTGGAATTTCAATTAAAGATCGTGGTGCTATTATTCCCGCAGGTCATGCGGCAGATGGCGCTTATTGGTACGATTCCAAAACAGGTAATTTTATTAGTTCCACTTATTATGGGAAAACCTTGCCAAGCTGGGTAAGCAATTACAATGCCTTGCATCGTCCAGATAGTTTGTACAATAAAAACTGGAATTTAAGTTTACCCAATGCTGTTTACGAAGCCAATTGTGATACTGATGAAAACGCATATGAGTCTACCCCATTTGGTAAAGACGCAAAACATTTCCCATACAATTTGAAAGAATTTATTGGAAAAGATTATGGTAAGATTGCCAATACGCCTTATGGAAATGATTTAGTGGTTGAAATGGCCAAGCAAGCTTTGATCAATGAGCATTTAGGTGCAGATTCAATAACAGATATGTTGGCTATTAGTTTCTCTTCCCCAGATTATATTGGTCATGCCTTTGGCCCAGATTCTTGGGAGACATTAGATGGATATATTAAATTAGATGAAACCATGGCAGGCTTATTTACTTTCTTAGACCAAAAAGTGGGTAAAGATAATTATACTGTTTTTTTAACAGCGGACCATGCAGTGGCCAATATCCCCGCCTTTGCAAAAAAACACAATATCCCTGGAGAAAATTACGATGATGGTGCATTAAAAACAGATGTATTAGCGTGTTTAAATAGCAATATCCTTAGTCCAAAATTAATTAGCGCTGTAAGCGAATACAATATTTATTTTAACCATGCGGTGATGGATAGTTTAGCCATCTCTAATGATAAACTAACCAGCCTACTAAGCAATTATTTAGAAAAGAAAAGTTTGGTATTGCAAGTAGTTGAAAACAGAAAAGCTGCCATAGCGCCTATTCCACAGAGTATGAGAGAAAAAATCGTGAATGGTTATACGCCACAACGCAGTGGCGATCTAATGTTGGTGACTAAATCGGGTGTGGTGGATGGCTATCCTACAGGAACCAGTCATGGGGTATTATACAATTACGATGCACATATACCACTTTTATGGTATGGTGCAGGCATTAAAAAAGGTGCTGTCAATGGCATGACTTACATGACCGATATTGCACCTACCCTAAGTACCTTATTGGGCATCCAAATGCCAAGCGGTTCTATTGGCAAACCCATTTTAGAACTGATTCAATAAATAGCTTTTGTTTTTTTAACAAAACCACAACTCTATCAAACGAGTACTTGTAAAAAAATTGACTAAATTAGTAGGGATAAAAATATTTTGGACTAAAAATTACAACTATGAAAAAATTATTATTTGCTGGTTTGTTTTTAATGGCAGTTAACTTTTCTTATGCAGCTGACAAATGCAGTGCAGATTGTCATAAAGCAGAACACAAATGTACTGCTGCTTGTCATAAAAATGGAGCAGGTCATATTGCCAATCATGGAGAGAAAGGGCATATGTGCAGCGTCAAAGATTGCAAGCATGATTGCAGTAAAGATTGCATGAAAAAAGCCTAGTTAAAAAGCACAGAAAAAAAAAGCCATCTCGAATCAACGGGATGGCTTTTTTTTAGAAAGTTGGTAATACTATTTAGCCAACTTTACTTGTAAATTTTTATCTAGTGCATCTAGGAATTCTTCTGTATACACATAATGATCGCCATGTTTTACTTTATTGCCATGTACACATACTGCTAAGTCTTTTGTCATAATACCAGATTCTACTGTCTCCACACAAACTTCTTCTAAAGCCTTAGAGAAATGAATTAATGCTTGGTTATTATCCAATTGACCACGGAATTCTAAGCCTCTAGTCCATGCGAAAATAGAAGCAATAGGATTGGTAGAAGTTCTGTTTCCTTTTTGGTGTTCACGGAAATGGCGTGTTACTGTACCATGCGCCGCTTCTGCTTCCATTACTTTACCATCGGGTGTAATTAAAGTTGAAGTCATCAAACCTAATGAACCAAAACCTTGTGCAACCGTATCAGACTGAACGTCTCCATCATAATTCTTACAAGCCCAAACAAAGTTGCCATTCCACTTTAAAGCAGAGGCTACCATATCATCAATTAAACGGTGCTCATAAGTAATGCCCGCTTCTTCATATTTCGCTTTGAATTCATTTTGATACACATCTTCAAAAATATCTTTGAAACGACCATCGTATTTTTTCAAAATGGTATTCTTTGTAGATAAATACAAAGGCCATTTCTTGGCCAGGGCTTGGTTAAAACAAGCACGGGCAAATCCAAAAATACTTTCATCGGTATTGTACATCGCCATGGCAACTCCATCCCCCTTAAAATTAAATACTTCAAATTCTTGTTTCGTTCCATCTTCACCTTCAAACTTAATAGTTAATTTACCTTTTCCTTTAGTTACAAAGTCGGTCGCACGGTATTGATCTCCAAAGGCATGACGACCAATACAAATAGGTGCCGTCCAATTAGGCACTAAGCGAGGTACATTGTTACATACAATTGGCTCTCTAAAAACAGTACCATCTAAAATATTACGAATGGTACCATTAGGGCTCTTCCACATTTGTTTTAACTTAAATTCTTCTACTCTTTGCTCGTCTGGCGTAATGGTGGCACATTTAATCCCTACTCCATATTGCTTAATAGCATTGGCGGCATCCACTGTTACTTGATCGTTGGTCTCGTCACGATACTCCATACCTAAATCATAATACTTAATATCAATTTCTAAATAAGGAAGTATTAATTTGTCTTTAATAAATTTCCAGATAATTCTGGTCATCTCATCGCCATCCAATTCTACTACTGGATTGGCTACTTTAATTTTCTGTCCCATAGTGTATAAATTTTGTAAGCAAATGTACAAAAACTAGCATTAAAAATAGCTGAATTTAGCTATTCACAATTAAGACGGGGATCTTTACTTTATGCCTTACCGACTCAATGGTTTCGCCAAAAATATAGTCCTTCCAACCTTGATGGCGATGTCCGCCCATAACTAGTAATTTAGCCTCATAAGTTGCTACGATACCAACAATCTCCTTCACCCTATTTTCATAGCCTAAATAAGTGGTGGCTTTGTATCCTTTTAATTGTAAAGCATGGGCATAGGTATCCAATCTTGCTTGGTCTTTTCTGGTTTCATTATCATCGCTAGACTCCTTCAAATATTTAGCAGTGGCACTTTCTACTATATGAATAAAAATAAATTCTGTTGCCTGATGTGCATGTTGAATGGCTGTTTTAATCAATCTTGCATCGGCTACAGAAAAATCAACCGCAATGGCAATTTTATTCACAGGCGCCTCCTGTGACCAATCTAATTCAATCATCTCCCCATGAAAACCTTCCTCCACCTTCGCATGATGCCTTTTTAAGAAAATAGGAAATACAATGATATAAACGAGTAAGGCTAAAAATAAAAGCACAAGTAGGATCAACAATATTTTCACTAGCTCATTACCTGCACCATGATAATAATTGATTACAAAACTTACTACCAAGTTCCCATTCATAAAAACCAAAATACTTGCCACTACCCAGGCCATTGCTTTTACTTTCCAATTAATCACAAATTCTCCCATGGTGGTTTTATCACTTACAAAATGTATGAGCGGAATAACTGCAAAGCCTAATTGTAAACTTAAAATTACTTGACTCAATATTAAAAGCGCATCTACATGTTCCTCTCCCATGATACCAATTACTAATAACGCTGGAATAATAGCAATAAGTCGTGTCAACAATCGTCTTATCCAAGGGTTCAGTCTTAATTTTAAATAACCTTCCATCACTATCTGACCCGCCAAAGTGCCCGTCACTGTTGAGCTTTGGCCTGCAGCAATTAAAGCTATAGCAAATAAAACGGGGGCCAATCTAGAACCCAATAAGGGCGCAAGCATTGCATGGGCTTCTTCAATTCTTGCTACATGCAGATTGCCTGTTGTAAAAAAAGCAGTAGCAGCTAAAATTAAAATAGAAGCATTCACAAAAAAAGCTGCATTCAATGCCACCACACTGTCTATAAAATTATACCAAATAGATTTTCTAATACCATTACTTGTTCTTTCAATTTTTCTGGTTTGCACCAAGGCAGAATGTAAGTATAAATTATGAGGCATCACGGTGGCTCCAATAATACCTACAGCAATATATAAAGCTTCTGGAGATAATTGTGAAGGTATAAATCCTTTAATGGCATAAGACAAATCGGGTTTCGCAATAAACAATTGTATTAGAAAACTAAAACCAATAGTAGCCACCAAAACTAAAATAAAGGCTTCCAATTTACGAATACCAAAACGTTGTAAGAATAAAAATAGAAAAGTATCAAAAACCGTAATCAAAGTGCCATAAATTAATGGCATACCCGTTAATAATTTAATCCCAATGGCCATGCCTAATACTTCGGCTAAGTCGGTGGCGGCAATGGCCAATTCTGCCAAGAGATATAAGATGAAATTGATAAATGGCGGATAGGTTTCTCTATTGGCCTGTGCTAAATCCAACCTACGCACTATACCCAATCTGGCACTTAAACTTTGTAATAAAATGGCCATTAAATTACTCAATAATAAAACCCAAATTAATTGGTAGCCAAACTTTGCACCCCCCTGTAAATCGGTGGCCCAATTACCTGGGTCCATATACCCCACACTCACCAAATAGGCAGGTCCCATAAAAGCCAATAGCTTACGCCAACCTCGCTTATTTTGGACTGGCACCGACTCGTTTAAGTTATCTAATGACTTTTCTCTCATAGTGTAAATAATGCCCCTGTTATTGGTTTTGTATGTTTTGTCTTGATTTTAAGGCTAAATCTGTGCGCTCAATAGTAATGTAAATTTAATGATAAAAGCTTTTGAGAAACTCGGTTTGATAGTCTATTTTAGCAAAAAATTGGAACATGCGTAGGTATTACCTTTTAGGCTTGATTTGTTTACTGATGGCTTGTGCAGATGAAAAGCCAGACTTTACAGGTAATACCCCTATTAAGATCAATGACTTTAATAAAATTTTCAAAGCAGCCTCTTTACCTATTGCCCTCTCAGATACCAATTTGAAACACCTGACAGATACCTTGGTTATTGGAAGAAAAGCATTGGTGCAATTTGTACCAGAAGCTATTGTGGAGCAAATTGTAAGCAAAACGGATAAGAAAACTATTTTACATCCCATTTTAAGAATTGAAAAAGAACAAGAGTATTATTTGCTATTGCGCGTACAACATCTAAATAGTTTTGAGATATGTGTAGTAGTATTTAGCAAAAAAAATAAGTTTCTTGATTACAAAGTCATCACAGCGTTTAAAGATGAAAATAAAGGATCCAGACATTATGGAAAAGTATTGAACATCAACAAAGAACCCTCCTTTTTAGTAGAAGAAAATAAAATGAATGAGGACAACTCTTTGATTTATGAAAAAAAGGGCTGGGCTTTCATTGACAGCAACTTTAGATTGATTTATTTTGACAGCAACAAAAAACCAGAAAACACGAAGGTCATCAATCCTCTAGATACACTCCCAATGAACAATAGTTTTAGTGGAGATTATGGTAGAGATGCAAAAAACTTTATTTCTATTCGAGATTACACAAGTCCCAATAAATACCAATTTTTCATGCATTTTGAAAAGGATGGCAGGGATTGTTCAGGTGAGCTCAAAGGGATCATGAGTTTTACAAAAAATATAGCTATTTATTCTGAAAAAGGAGATGCTTGTATTATTCATTTTAAGATAGAAGGCAATCAAATCAGTATTAAAGAAGATGGTAATTGTGGTAATCACCGCAATATGACATGTTACTTTAACAATACTTACGACAAGAAAAAGAAGTCTAAAAAGAAAAAATAATCCACAATTTAGCGGCGCAAACGGTTGTTATCCACAGTTTAATGTGTAATAATTACATTTTCTTTAAATACCATTATATTGCAGCCAAATTACCAAACAAGTTTATATGAGTTTTAGAAACTATCAAGTGCCTTATGCAATCAATGATCAATTCAAAAAAAAGGCTGCTTATTTTTCTATGGAATTTGCCATTCATCAACCTCTAAAGATATACAGTGGTGGACTAGGATTTTTAGCTGGTTCACATTTAAGAAGTGCTTTTGAGTTAAATCAAAATTTAATTGGTGTTGGCATCTTATGGAAATACGGGTATTACGATCAAGCCCGCAATCAAGACCAAACCTTGCAGGTTACTTTCATGGAAAAAATTTATAGTTTTTTAGAAGACACAGGCATAAAATATCAGGTATTAATTCATGATCATCCAGTTTGGGTAAAAGCTTTTTATTTAGCTCCAAATACTTTTTGCAGTGCTCCCCTATTTTTATTAAGTACCGATTTACCAGAGAACGATTACGTTTCTCAAACCATCACCCATCGTTTGTATGACGCCAATGTAGCCACCAAGGTGGCTCAGTTTATTTTATTAGGTGTAGCAGGTGCTAAATTAATTGATGAATTAAATTTCAATCCAGAAGTTTATCATTTAAATGAAGCCCATGGATTCTCTGCTGCTTTTTATTTATTGAATAAATACAAATCACTGGACGAAGTTAAAAAACGTTTGGTCTTCACTACCCATACTCCCGAGGAAGCTGGCAATGAAAAACATGATATTTACCTATGTCATAAAATGGGCTATTTCTGTGGCTTAAGTATGGATGAGGTAAGAAAATTAACGGGTATTGAAGACGATCAGTTCAATCACTCTTTGGCTGCACTACGTTTTGCACGCAAGGCCAATGGAGTTTCTGAATT